>SXGS01217549.1_pt1 | contig 265675 bp, 242 predicted proteins | sample 3174681 | NCBI WGS metagenome assembly SXGS01 (sample SAMN11356861, study PRJNA531348) | freshwater metagenome | isolation source: freshwater sample F1-80 | place: China: Fuxian Lake, Yuxi | collected 2017-12-25 | reverse complement strand
TCGCTAACAATTTCATTAAAGCAAAGTGCTGCTTCATTATCAGAAGTAATTGTATCAGTTGGTAGCCGTAACACACGTCGTACTATTACTGATGCACCATTACCAATTGATATTTTTTCAGCAAAAGATCTTGGTAGCACTGCACAAGCAACATTTGACAAAGCGTTGCAGTACAGAGTTCCTTCATTTAACACGGTTCAAACACCGGTAAATGATGCATCAGCTTTGATGGATCCTTATGAAATTAGAAACATGGGACCAAGCCGTACATTGGTTCTTATTAATGGAAAACGTAAAAACACAAGTGCATTGATGTATATCCAAACATCGCCAGGTGTTGGTGAGTCTGGAGCAGATATTTCTGCAATTCCAACAGCAGCAATTAAGCGTGTAGAAATTTTACGTGATGGTGCATCTGCACAATATGGTTCTGATGCGATTGCTGGTGTAATGAACATTATTTTAAAAGATAAAAACGATGCGGGTGCTGTTACAGTTAATACTGGAATTACGCATAAAGGAGATGGAGAAACTTTTGGAATGACTGTAAACAATGGTGGAAGTTTAGGAAAAGGTGGTTTTCTTAACTACACTGTAAATCTTCAAAAAGTAGGACAGGTAAGCCGTTCAGGAATTGTTGACGCAGCTGGCGAAGCATCAGATTTTGGTGCAACACTTTCTGAAGTTCAAGCATTTTTGAAATTAAAACCAGATGCTGGTAATATTAACGGAGCACCTAAAACTACTGCTGCTAAATTTTTAGTAAATGGTGCAGTTCCAACTGGAGAAAATGGTGAATTTTATTTTAATGGAGCATTTGTTTATAAGAAAGTAAACAGTTATGCAAATTATCGTACTCCATATTGGAGACCTACCGATTACGGTTTATTGCACACTCCAGGTACACCTTACCTTGGTTATGTTCCAACATTCGATGGAGATTTGAACGATTACAATGGAACAATTGGTCTTAAAGGCGAAAAAAATGGTTGGAATTCTGATATTAGTTTTACTACAGGTGGAAACACAATTTCTTACATGGTTACTAATTCTGTAAATAGAGATTTGGGTACAAGAAGTCCAACAACTTTCAGACCGGGAGGTTACGAATTTTCGCATCATGTAGGCAATATTGATATCTCTAAATCAGTAAGCGACGCATTTACAGTTTCTTTTGGTTCTGAGTTCAGAGCAGAAACGTTTAATATTCTTGCCGGCGATACTGCTTCTTATCATGGAAGAGGTTCTGATTCTTTTGCTGGTATGAAACAAGAGAATTCAGGAAAATCAACTCGTTTCAACTTTGGTTCTTATTTAGATCTTGCTTACGATTTTTCGAGCGATTTCTTAGTGAACGCAACAGTTCGTACAGAAGATTATAGCGATTTTGGAAATGCATTTGTTTGGAAATTAAGTTCTCGTTATAAATTGAATGATGGAAAAGCTACTATTCGTGGATCTCTTTCTACAGGTTTCAAAGCGCCATCACTTCACCAAATTTACACACAGATTGTAAACTATAGCTTTGTTCCAGGGCAAGGAATTCAACTTTCTGGTATTGTAAATAATGTAAGTCCTCAAGCTTATCTTTTGGGTGTTAAAAAATTATCACCAGAAAAATCAAACAACTTTACGTTGGGATTTGGTTATAATCCATCTCCACGCTTTAGCATGACATTGGATTACTACAACATTAAAGTGAAAGACAGAATTGTATTAAGTTCAAGAATTTCAAAAGGTTCTACTCCGGCATCTGCGCCGTTGAATGCAATCTTAGATCAAAGTGGTGTTGGATCTGTTTCATTTATGATTAATGGTATCAACACAAGTACTTCAGGTTTAGATTTCGTATTCAATTATCGTAATTCAAAATTGGGTAATGGTAATTTGAATTGGAGCCTTGCTGGAAACTATACAATTTCAAATGAACTTGATAAAGATGGTGGTATTAACAATCCTACATTAATTAAAAATGCAGGACAATCTATTTTTAATTATACGCAAGAGTATTTGTTGCTTTCATCTCGTCCTAAATACAAAGCTATTTTGGGGGCAGATTATACAGTAAACAAATGGAATATTAATTTTAATAACACTTTATTTGGACCAACTCAATTTAGAAATGATGGGATGGACCAAAATTTAAAAGTTTATTTTATTCCTAAAGTTGTTACTGATTTAGGATTTGGCTATAAGTTCTCTGATAAAGTTGCTGCTTCATTTAGTGTCTTAAACTTGCTTAATGTAACTCCAAAATGGGAGTTCCGTGCAATGAATTCTGCAGGAGAAACACTTTTGAAAAGTGCTGCTGAAGTCAAGAATCAATCAAATTTGATTACATTCAATCAGCGCTACGATATGGTTACTTATGATGGCTCTCATTTTAGCCAACATGGTACTATTTTGCAAGCAAGCCTTACAGTTAATTTCTAAGAAATTAAAATCAACTATATCAAATCCGTCAGTATTTACTGGCGGATTTTTTTTGTCTTTCATAAATTGTTGTAGCGGGCTTCATTTTTTATCTTCGTTTTATGTTGCAAAAATTATTCATACAGAATTATGCCATTATTGAAGAATTGGAAATTGACTTTAGTGGCAAGATGAATAGCATTACCGGCGAAACAGGAGCGGGAAAATCAATTATAGCCGACGCGTTGGGATTAATTTTAGGGCACCGTGCCGACTCGTCGGTGCTTATAAACAAAGAAAAAAAATGTATTGTTGAAAGTATTTTTTTAGCAGAAAATACAGCTTCGATTGAAAAGTTTAAAAAAGAAAATGATTTTGATTTTGGCGAAGAATTGATTTTGAGAAGAGAAATAATTTCGAATGGAAAATCAAGAGCGTTTATAAATGATACGCCTGTAAATCTTTCTCAATTACAAGAATTGAGTTCGTTGTTGGTGGATTTGCATCAACAGTTTGATGAGTTGCAATTGAGCGAAAATATTTTTCAGCGAGAAGTAATTGACGCACTTGCCGGTAATGGTTTACCACTGAAAACTTATCAAGAAATTTATTTTTCCTGGAAATCGGAATTGAAAGAATTAAACGAATTAATTGAAAAAAAATCACAGTTTGATAAAGAAGCAGATTACAATCGTTTTCAATTTTCTGAATTAGAAGATGCTGATTTTAAAGAGCAGGAAATAGAGAATATTGAAAATGAATTGAAAACATTGAACAATGCGGAAGGAATAAAAAATGCATTGTTAATTGCATACAATGAATTAAAAGATAAAGAATTACCGATTGTACAACAAATAAAAATACTTTCAAATTCACTGAATAGTTTTGCTGCAAACCATCCTTCAATTTCAAATTTAGCAGAAAGACTTTTAGCTGCTCATATAGAATTGCAGGACATTTCAGACGAATTAGCGCAATTGTCCAATCAAATAAATTATGATTCTGAAAAAATTGAGTTTTTAAACAATCGGTTATCAGTTGGGTATAAATTATTTAAAAAACACGGCGTACAAACTACAAATGAGTTGCTTGAAATTCAGCATCAATTACAAGAAAATTTACTTTTTGTTTTGAATTTGGATGAAACCATTCAGCAAAAAAAGAAACAAGCTGAACTGTTGTTTGAAAAAGCAACTGAAAAAGCGAAACAGATTTTTAACCAACGAACTCAATTTGTAAAACCAATTGAAAAACAGGTAAACGAATTATTGAAACGAGTTGGAATGCCCAATGCCAGTATGCAAGTTTTGGTAAACTGCGAAAATGAACTGAACGAATTTGGGATGGATAGCATCGACTTTTTATTTAACGCCAATAAAAGTGAAAAACATTTACCCATTCGCAAAGTTGCCAGCGGTGGGGAGTTAAGCCGATTGATGCTTTGTGTAAAATCATTAGTTGCGCAACATATTGATTTAGCAACACTTGTTTTTGATGAAATAGATTCGGGTATTTCTGGCGAAGCTGCAAAGCAAGTTGGAATTTTATTGAAAGAATTAGCAACAAAGCGACAAGTGATTTGCATTACGCATCAACCGCAAATTGCAGGAAAAGCGGATGCTCATTTCTTTGTTTACAAAGAATTTGTAAACGATGTTATTAAAGCAAATATTCGCAAACTAAATAGCGAAGAGCGAGTTAATGCAATTGCAAAAATGATTGGTGGCGATAAACCAACTGTAGCTGCGATTGCCAATGCAAGAGAAATGGTGCTTCATGAAACGGACAATAAGTAATTGCTGATAATAACTTCTTATTTTTACACCGAAAAAAAAATCGAATGGGAAATAATTTATTAAAAGGAAAGAAAGGAATCATTTTTGGCGCATTAGACGAAAAATCAATCGCTTGGAAAACAGCATTGAAGTGTTTTGACGAAGGTGCTCAGTTAGTATTAACAAATGCCCCTGTTGCACTTCGAATGGGCGAAATAAATAAATTAGCAGAAGCCGTTAATGCACCTGTGATTGGTGCTGATGTGGTAAATATGGATGATTTGAAAAACTTGTTTCAGAAATCAATGGAACATTTTGGAGGAAAAATTGATTTTATTTTACATTCCATCGGGATGAGTTTAAATGTGAGAAAAGGAAAACATTACACCGAATTAAACTACGAATGGAATCAAAAAACATTAGATATTTCTGCCGTTAGTTTTCATCGTGTATTGAAAACAGCTTGGGATATGGATGCGCTCAACGAATGGGGAAGCGTAGTTGCACTTACTTATATTGCTGCCCAACGAGTTTTTCCTGATTATAATGAAATGGCCGATGCAAAAAGTTTGTTGGAAAGTATTACAAGAAGTTTTGGATATCATTACGGAGTAAAAAATAAAGTGCGCATAAACTCTATTTCACAATCTCCAACAAGAACTACTGCAGGAAGCGGCGTAAAAGGATTTGACGGATTTATGAATTATGCAGAAAAAATGAGCCCACTCGGAAATGCAAGTGGAGAGGATTGTGCTAATTATTGTGTAATGATGTTCAGTGATAATAGTCGCATGGTAACCATGCAAAATCTTTTTCACGATGGAGGATTTTCTTTTACTGGCGTAACGCAAGCAGTAATTGAACAAATGGAAAAGTAATCCGATAAAATTTTCTTAATTACTAAGCTATTTTAATGTTCATCTTCATTGAACATAAAATCGCTGTGGCTCGGATAGTCGGGCCAGATCTCTTCGATGCTTTCGTAAATCTCGAATCCTTCATCTTCTAATTCTTGCAAATTTTCCACCACTTCATTGGGTGCGCCCGAACGAATAGCATAGTCAATTAATTCATCTTTTGTTGATGGCCATGGGGCTTCTTCAAGATACGAGGCAAGTTCTAATGTCCAAAACATGGGCTATTTTTTTAAAAATATTAAAAGTGAAAACCGCTTCAATTTTGCGCAAAAGTAATGTTTAAAGCGAATTTTTCAAATCTACTTTTTTTAGGTCCTTTTTTTGGACTTTTTTTTATAAAAAGGTTTAAAGATATTTGATAACTCAAATGGCTTAAAATCAAATGTTAACAGGTAAAGAAATTCATAAAAATTATGGGGCTATTCAAGTATTAAAAGGAGTTAATATTTCAATTCAACAAGGAGAATTGGTTTCAATTATTGGTCCGTCCGGATCGGGAAAAAGCACGCTGTTGCATATTTTGGGAACTTTAGATAAAGCCGATTCCGGAATTACAACTATCAACAATGTTGAAATAGAATCTTTATCAGGTAATAAATTAGCTGCATTTCGCAATAAAAATATTGGGTTTGTTTTTCAGTTTCATCATTTATTGCCGGAATTTTCCGCATTGGAAAATGTTTGTATTCCGGGATGGATTGCAAAAAGAAAAAAGAACGAAGTAAAACAAGAAGCAGAAAAATTGTTGCAAATTTTAGGTTTATCCAATCGCATAAATAATAAGCCGGGTCAACTTTCGGGTGGAGAACAGCAACGCGTTGCAATTGCAAGGGCATTAATCAATCAACCAAAAATTGTTTTGGCAGATGAGCCAACGGGCAATCTTGATTCTGCAAGTGCAAACGAATTGCATCAATTGTTTTTGGAATTAAGAAACCAATTCAATCAAACATTTTTAATTGTAACGCACAACGAAGCATTGGCTCAATCTTGTGATCGTATTTTACACATGAAGGATGGGAAAATTTCTGAGTAAAAATTAAAGTCTGGGTTTCCAAGGAATTTCTTCAACTTTTAATTGCAATGCAATAAACCTTGCCAATACAAATAAATAATCACTCAGCCGATTCAGATATTTGATGATTAACGGTTCGATAGTTAATCCGGTTTCTTGCAAACCAACTACGCATCGTTCTGCGCGGCGGCAAACGCATCGTGCAATATGCAATTGAGAAATTGCAATATTTCCGCCCGGTAAAATAAATGATTTCATTTCGGCAAGCGTTTGATTCATAAAATCAATTTTATTTTCCAATAAAAACACATCGGATTCTTTTAAATCGGGGATTAAAAGTTTTGTTTCTTTTTCGGGGTCGCAAGCAAGTGCAGAACCAATCGTAAACAACCGATCTTGTATTTCGGAAAGTGCATTTTCAATGTTGGAAATTTTTAGATGATCTAAACAAAGTCCAATATGGGAATTCAATTCGTCGATCGTTCCATAAGCTTCAATTCGGCTGTTCGATTTCAAAACTTTTGTTCCGCCAATTAATGAAGTTTTTCCTTCATCTCCTGTTTTGGTGTAAATTTTTTGTGCCATAAACAGTGCTAATTTATCGAAAAAATTTAATGAGTAATTGTAGCAACCCTCTCATTTTTTGTATCGCTTTCTACTAAACCATCTCGTAGTCGAATAATACGGTGGGCGTAATTTGCAATATCGGTTTCGTGTGTTACCAATACAATTGTATTTCCTGCAGTATGAATTTTTTGAAAAACTTGCATTATTTCATAAGAAGTTTTTGTATCTAAATTTCCGGTTGGTTCGTCGGCTAAAATAATCGAAGGGTTATTTACAAGTGCTCTTGCAATAGCAACTCTTTGGCATTGTCCGCCACTTAGTTCATTTGGTTTGTGGTGATGACGGTCTGTGAGGTTCACCATTTCCAACACTTCCATCGCTTTTTCGCTGCGTAATTTTTTATTCATTCCGGCATAAACCAACGGCAGTGCTACGTTTTCGAGCGCTGTTAATCTTGGCAATAAATTAAATTGTTGAAATACAAAACCGATTTCTTTATTTCTTATTTCAGCTAATTTATTGTCTTCTGTTTCGCTAATGTTTTGTTGGTTGAGTGTATATTTTCCGGCAGTCGGCGTATCCAAGCAACCAATGATATTCATGAGTGTACTTTTTCCGGAGCCGGAAGGCCCCATCAACGCCACATATTCGTTTTTAAAAATAGAAGAAGTAATTCCTTTTAATACAGGTAATTCCATCTTTCCCATGAAATAACTTTTACGAATATCTTCGAGATGAATTATTGTATTTGGCATTGCCGATTTGTTTTTAAGAATTAAACTTGAACAAATATAATCCAATCCTTTTTTTTCATAACTAGTTTATGCTCGATGGTTAAATGAAAGGATTTTCGGTTTAGAAGATGTTTGCAAACACGATAAATGGGCGATTATGCGAAATAGATTTTAAATTACTCTTGTTATCTTCGCCCTCTTTTATCAGCAATTGAATATGATGGATGCAAAAATTGTCATGAGTGGTATTCGCCCAACTGGGCTACTTCATCTCGGAAATTATTTCGGGGCGGTGCAGAATTATGTCCGTATGCAACAATCCTACAATTGCTTTTTTATGATTGCTGATCTTCATTCACTAACCACACATCCAGATACCAAAGAGTTGAAGGAGAATGTTCATCGTGTAATAGCCGAAAACATTGCTTGCGGTCTTGACCCCAATTGCGTTGCATTTTATTGTCAAAGTCATGTTCAGGAAACTTCGGAATTGTATTTGTATTTGAATATGCTTGCATACAAAGGTGAGTTGGAAAAGACGGTAACATTTAAAGAAAAAGTTCGCCAACAACCCGAAAATGTAAATGCAGGATTGTTAACTTATCCTGTTTTGCAAACCGCAGATATTCTTTTACACCGCGCTTCGTTAGTGCCCGTTGGAAAAGACCAAGAGCAACATTTGGAAATGGCACGAAATTTTGCGAACAGATTCAATCATCGCTATGGAGAAATTTTTCCCGAACCACAGGCTTTTAATTTTGGTTCCGACTTAGTAAAAGTTCCCAGCTTGGATGGGTCTGGTAAAATGAGCAAAAGTGAAAATCAAAATGCAACTATTTATCTTGCAGATGAAGATGACGAAATTCGAAAAAAAATAATGCGTGCAAAAACAGATAGCGGCCCTACGGATTCTCAAACACCAAAACCAGACTATATTGAAGCAATTTTTCTGCTTATGAAATTGGTAAGCAAGGAAGAGGTTGTAAATAAATTTAACGAAGATTACAGCAAATGCAGTATTCGCTATGGAGATATGAAAAATCAGTTGGCAGATGACATGATAGAATTTATTTCTCCAATAAGAAATAATGTGAAGGATATTTTGCAAAATAAAAAATATCTTCAACAAGTGATGGAGCAAGGCGCGGAAAAAGCACGAAAAAGTGCAAAAACTACAATGGAATTAGTTCGACAAGCAATGGGACTAAATTATTATTGATAAAAAACAAAGAAGATTTTCAAGAAAAATAGTTTTATCTTGAATGTTACTTTTATTATATTTAGAATCTTGAAATAAAATAATGGCTAAAATTAAAAAAGTAAAACACATTGCCGTAGCAGGAAATATTGGTGCTGGAAAAACTACGTTGACGGAATTGCTGAGTAAACACTATAAATGGATTCCACAATTTGAGGATGTTGATCACAATCCGTATCTATTCGATTTTTATGAAGACATGCCGCGCTGGAGTTTTAATTTACAGATTTATTTTCTCAACAGTCGTCTTTCTCAATTATTAGAAATTGAAAAAGGAACAGAAACGGTTATTCAAGATCGAACGATTTATGAAGATGCACAGATTTTTGCACCCAATTTGCACGAAATGGGATTGATGAGCAAAAGAGATTACGATAATTATTACGAATTTTTCAATACGCTGAACCAGATGGTGAAACCACCGGATTTACTTATTTATCTAAAAGCATCCGTTCCCACTTTGGTTGGGCAAATTCAAAAAAGAGGTCGCGAATATGAAGAAAATATTCGTCTCGATTACTTAAAACGATTGAACGAATATTACAACAAATGGATTGATAAATACAAAGCTGGTCCACTTTTGATAATTGATATCGACAATAATAAATTTCCTGAAAATGAAGAAGATTTGGGAGATATTATTTCTAAAATTGATGCTAAATTGTTCGGGCTTTTTTAACGATAATTGGAATAGGAATTCAGTAGGTTTAGTTGTTGTGTAATTTTTTCAACCCATTCAAATTGTCTTTGTTTGTTGCGACTGTGGTTTGTTTCATTGTCGTATAGTTTTTGAAATTCACTTTCTTCTGTTGTTATTTTTTCAAAAATTGTATCCAAGTCATTCCGGTAATTAGTGCTATTGAATTGATATTCTACAATACTTTTTTTGAGTTTTCGTGCAAAAATTTCAGCAATATCAAAATGACCTTGTTCGTGTTGAAGTATAAAATCTGTTTTTACAATTCCCCAAGAATTGTATTGATTGAAATGACAATCAATACTGTGGTTTAATTTATTGTTGGAATAATAAAAAGAGAAACCGATATGCGTGTTTGTAACTGCTGCAAGGGGAGAATTTTTCGGAGGCGACGCTTTAAAGTCATCCCAAACTAATTTTCTTTCGTGCGACCAATAAATAACTAAATTATTTTTTTGCGCTAAAAGTTGAATGCAGAAAAACGAAAAGAAAACGGATAGCAAGTATTTCATTAGCTATTAAACGAAAAACCGCTTGCAAAATTATACTCGTGGCGCAGCTGCCAATGTTTCTTTGGAAACTTCCGATTTATATTTTTCAAAATTCTTAACAAATAGGTTGGCTAAATAATTAGCTTTTTCGTCGTAAGCATTTTTATCTGCCCAAGTATTCCGTGGGTTTAAAATTTCGTCGGGAACATTGGGACAAGTTGTCGGCATTGCAAATCCAAAAACAGGATGGGTTTCAAATTGAACTTCATTCAGTTTGTTTTCAAGCGCAGCTGTAATCATAGCGCGGGTAAAAGATAGTTTCATTCTGTTTCCAATTCCATAAGGACCACCACTCCAACCAGTGTTTACAAGCCAAACATTTACTTGCTGTTCTTCAATTTTTTTACCAAGCATTGCAGCATATTTTGCTGGATGTAATGGTAAAAAAGGAGCACCAAAACATGCGCTGAATGTAGAACTTGGTTCTTTTACTCCAGCTTCTGTTCCAGCTACTTTTGCAGTATAACCACTAATAAATTGGTACATTGCTTGCGCTTGTGATAGTTTTGAAATTGGAGGCAAAATACCAAACGCATCACAGGTTAAAAAGAAAATATTTTTTGGTAGGCTGCCAACGGAAGGGACTAATGCATTTGAGATAAAATGTAATGGGTAGGAAACTCTTGTATTTTCAGTTATCGAAGCATCTTCAAAATTAATTTTATTGGTATTGGGAAAGCAAACAGTATTTTCAACTATTGCTCCGGGTCGAATTGCATTGAAGATTTCAGGCTCTTTTTCTTCTGACAAATTAATACATTTAGCATAACAACCTCCTTCGAAATTAAAAATAGTTTCGTCGCTCCATCCATGTTCATCGTCGCCAATTAATTTTCGATTGCTATCGGCACTAAGTGTTGTTTTGCCAGTTCCGCTCAAGCCAAAGAAAATTGCAGTATCGCCGTCTTTGCCCACATTGGCACTGCAATGCATGCTTAAAATATTTTTTTCTTGCGGTAAAATATAATTTAGAATAGAAAAAATTCCCTTCTTTATTTCTCCGGTGTAGCCAGAACCGGCAATCAAAATAGTTTTATGTTTAAATGAAATTAGCGAAACATTTTGTTGACGAATTCCACATTCAACTGGGTCAAGCATTAAGTCGGTGCATGCAATTAGTTGCCATTGCGGATCGAAATTATTTAATTCTTCTTCCGATGGTCGAAGAAACATGTTGTATGCAAATAAATTACTCCAAGGTTTTTCCGTCGTTACTCGAAAGTTGAGCCGATAGCGCGGATCTGCACAAACAGCACAATCACGCACCCAAACTTCAGGAAGTTTTGCTAAATGAGTTTTAATTTTTTCATAAATAATTGCATAATATTTTTCATCAAGCGGCTGATTGAATTCAATCCAGTTTACAGTTGAAGCAGAATATTCATCATGTACAATAAACTTATCTTTCGGACTTCTTCCGGTAAAGTTTCCTGTGTTAATTAACAAAGCACCGGTATCGTTTAATAAACCTTCTCCAATTCTCAATGTTGCGTTTATCAATTCTTCTGGAGATTGCTGATAATGAATTGTTCCTTCAAATTTTAATTCTTTATTTAGTTTATTTTCTGAACTAATTAATGAAGACATATATAGTTTTTGAAGTATGAGAAGGCAAAGGTAGGCGACGAGAATTAGATATTCAAAAGGCGAGTTTTGTGCAATTTTTTAACGAATTTATTGAAATAAGAAAACAAAAAAATTCATTGATTAGCAGTACTATTGCAAGTAGAAAAAAACTGTTTTATGAAATATTTACCTTTAAATGCACAAATTTTTATAAAAAATCGGGAACGATTTATAAAGGAAATGTTGCCCAATTCCATTGCCATTTTCAACAGCAATGACGAATTGCCCATGAATGCTGATGCGCAATTCAAATTCAAACAAAATTCGGATTTGTTTTGGCTTACGGGAATTACGCAAGAAGATACCATGCTTATTCTTTTTCCAAACAATGCAGAAAAAAAATACAGCGAAGTGTTGGTATTGGTTCGCCCAAATGAATTAAAAGAAAAATGGGATGGAAAAAGATTGCGCAAAGAAGAAGCGGTTGCCATCTCCGGCATTGAAAATATAATTTGGGTTGACAGTATCGATCCTTTTTTACAAAAATGGATTCATTGGAGTGAAAATATTTATTTGAATACAAACGAACACGACAGAAAAGCAAATTGGATTGCGGTAAAAGATTATCGTTATGCAGAAGAATTGCAAAGAAAATATCCTTTACACAATTACAAACGAAGTGCAAAAATTCTTAAAAAATTAAGAGCTGTTAAATCTGCATTGGAAGTGGAGATTTTGCAAAAAGCAATTGATATTACCGACAGCACATTTCGCCGTTTGTTACAATTTATAAAACCCGGTGTGATGGAGTTTGAAATTGAAGCCGAAATTTGGCATTCGTTTTTATCGCAACGAGCAACTGGCGCAGCTTATGGAAGTATTATTGCCAGTGGCGACAGAGCCCGAACGCTTCATTATATCGCTAACAATCAAGAATGTAAAACCGGTGAAATGTTGCTGATGGATTTTGGCGCCGAGTACGGTGGCTATTGTGCCGATCTTACAAGAACCATTCCGGTAAATGGAAAATTTACTGCAAGGCAAAAAAAGATTTACAATACTTGTTTGAATTTGCACAATCATTGTAAAGAAATATTAAAACCAGGAATTTCCATTATAGATTACCACGATAAAGTAGGTGATAAAGCAACTGAATTGTTTTTGAAAGCAGGTCTTTTGAAAAAAGGTGATGTAAAAAATGAAGATCCTGAAAATCGGGCTTATAGAAAATATTTATACCATGGCATTTCTCATCATTTAGGAATTGATGTGCACGATTTGGGAACAATGACTGATCCCATTCAACCCGGAATGGTGTTTACAATTGAACCCGGCATTTATATCGAAGAAGAACAAATGGGAATTAGAATAGAAAATAACGTTTGGATTACAAAAAATGGGAATAAAGATTTGATGAAAAATATTCCGATTACGGTGGAAGAAATTGAATCGCTGATGAAACGATAAACTGTTTGATTAATGAAAAATATTCCCAATTTTTTTACTTTGCTCAATCTTGTTTTTGGTTGCGTTGCAATAATTTTCATTCTTCAAACCGGTGAAACCATTGTATTTACTGACACGGAAGGATTTGTGCAAGTTCGCCTTCCAGAAAAAATTACATGGGGAGCATTATTCATTTTTGCAGCAGCAATCGTAGATTTTTTAGATGGGTTTGTAGCGCGATTATTTAAAGCCACTTCCGCAATGGGAAAACAATTGGACTCTTTGGCTGATGTTGTAAGTTTTGGCGTAGCGCCGGGTTTAATTCTTTTCCAGCTTTTGCGAATTAGTTTTGCACAAGAAGAAAATGGATTGGATATTTCGATATGGTGGTTGTTGCCAGCTTTGCTCATTCCTTGTGCAGCTGCGTGGCGCTTGGCAAAATTTAATATTGACGAATCGCAACATTTTTCATTTAAAGGATTACCCACACCGGCTGCCGGCATTACTATCGCATCGTTTCCATTGATTTGTTGGTTGCAGATTTTAAATATGCAAACATTATTGGTGAACAAATGGGTGTTGTATGCCGTCATTATTTTACTATCGGCATTAATGGTTTCCACTATCCAGATGTTGAGTTTGAAGTTTAAAGATTTTAGTTTAAAAAATAATTTATCTAAAATCATTCTTTTGATTTTTTCAACTTTAGCAATTGTATTATTACAATGGTTAGCAGTTCCGATTATCCTCGTTGGATATGTTGCGTTATCTTTGATTTTTAAATCGAAATAAAATGAATTATTCTGTAGAAATAAAAGTAATGCCATTGAAAGAATTGCTCGATCCACAAGGAAAAGCGGTGATGGGTGGGTTGCAAAATTTAGGATTGGAAAATGTAGAAGATGTTCGTGTGGGAAAAAACATAACCCTTCAAATAAATGCTGCATCTGCCGAAGAAGCAATAGAATTGGCAACAATTGCAAGTAAAAAATTGTTGGCAAATCCTGTAATGGAATATTTTGAAGTGTTTGTTAATAAGTAAATATCGATTTGAATAGTTAATCATTCATGCTTTATCTCATCCCTTCACCAATTGGCAACTTGGCCGATATTACACTTCGAGCAATTACTATTTTAAATGAAGTGGATTTGATTTTAGCAGAAGATACAAGAACATCTTCTCATCTTTTAAAGAAGTATGAAATTGTAAAACCACTTACACCGTATCATCAACACAACGAACATCAAGTAGTAAAACATTTATTGGATCAATTGCAAGCCGGAAAAAAAATGGCTTTGTTAACCGATGCCGGAACTCCCGGAATTTCTGATCCTGCATTTTTATTGGTTCGAGAATGTATAAAAGAAGCAATTAAAGTTGAATGTTTACCCGGCGCAACTGCGTTTGTACCCGCATTGGTAAATAGTGGAATACCCACAAATCGGTTTGCATTTGAAGGATTTATTCCTGTAAAAAAAGGAAGGCAAACATTGTTGAAGCAATTGGCAGAAGAAGAAAGGACAATGGTTTTTTACGAGTCGCCGATGCGATTAGTAAAAACATTAAATGATTTTATTCAATATTTTGGAGAAGAAAGAATCTGTTGTGTAAGTAGAGAAATAAGTAAAATGTTTGAAGAAAATAAACGCGGAAGTCTCAAAGAAGTGAGTGCTTATTTTAAAGAGAAAGGTGTGAAAGGAGAAATTGTAATTGTAGTTCAAGGGAAAAAATAATGGGGTAATTATAGGTTATGAGATATTTTTGGGGTATACGCTATTATTTATAACTTAGTAGCATATAACGTAAGATGTATGTAAACCAAGATGCGTAACGAGATTAACAAACTAATCAGTATAGACCTAAGCCCACCTTTCTTTATAGTCATTTTAACAACCTTTTTTAAAAATTTATAATAATCACTATGAAATACATATTAATAATAATAATGCTATTTTTCTCTACCTTTTATATTGGTTGCGATGACAAACCTCTAGTTGTAGATCCCCACAATAAAGATTTAATCAATGTATCATTAGATGAATTAAAAGCTACACTACCTGGTAATTGGCTTTTAACTTGGGAAACAAGATGTGGCTTTTTGCCTTGTTATAATATTTATTACACAGCAGGGCAGCAAGATGTGTTTTCGTTTTTACCGCTAGACACGGTTAAACGTGTAACTGCTTCAGGAGTTACATTGGTGTACGACAAAGCTACCATTACAAGATCTACACCTGATAACATTTGGTTTTACTCAATGGCTGGGGGGTTAAGAAATTGGGCATTTTTAAAAATTAGAAATGATACATTAATTGCCGAAATTGATTACTCTCAAGGAAGCCAGTGTTATTTAGTCGGAAGCCATAAAAGTTGTTTTTTGTTTTAGGTTACATACAAAAAAATAATTCTGATGTATAAAAAAAGTCTGTTTATACTAATTGGTTTTTTTATTGTTCAAACTTCTTTTGCACAGTCCGATCGTTGGCAGCAAAAAGTGAAATACACGATGGCTGTGGATATGAATGTTGCAACTAATCAATTTACCGGGAAACAGAAATTGGAATATTGGAACAATTCTCCCGATACATTAAAAACAGTTTTTTATCATTTGTATTTTAATGCATTTCAACCCAATAGTATGATGGATACTCGAAGCTGCGAGTTGGGAAAAAATTTAATAAACAATCGACCCGATTGGGATGCAAGAGTAAAAAATAGAATACACAATTTAAAACCAAATGAAATTGGGTATCAAAAAATTCTATCATTAAAAATGAACGGAAGAGTTCAAAATTTTCAAGAACAAGAAACAATTTTAATTGTAAAATTGGATAAGCCAATTCTTCCAAAATCAAAAGTTGTTTTTGATATGGAATTTGAAGCACAAGTTCCATTGCAAATCAGAAGAAGCGGAAGAGATAATCCCAGTACAAATGTGCGTTATTCTATGAGTCAATGGTATCCAAAGTTGTGCGAGTACGATTACGAAGGTTGGCATCCAACTCCATATATTGCTCGCGAATTTTATGGTGTGTGGGGAGATTATGATGTAAAAATTACGATTGATAAAAATTATATTTTGGGCGGGACAGGTTATTTACAAAATGCAAACCAAATTGGATTTGGATACGAAACAAAAATTGAAAAATTAAAACAGCCAGCCAGCGATAAAAATACTTGGCATTTTATAGCGCCACAAGTTCATGATTTTATGTGGGCTGCCGATCCTGAATTTAAACATTTGACAAGAAAATTACGCGATAGTCTTACACTTCATTTGCTTTATAAGCCGAATAAAAACAATTCAAAACAATGGGAAGATATTTTAGATAATGCAGAAAAAGCATTTCCTTTTATTGAAAAAACTTTTGGCAAATATTCTTATAAACAATATTCATTTATTCACGGAGGAGATGGCGGAATGGAATACCCAATGGCTACTTTATTGGCAAGTCCCGGTGCATGGTTGCACGAATGGATGCATAATTGGTACCAAGGTGTATTAGCTACCAACGAATCCTTGTATGCGTGGATGGACGAAGGTTTTACAAGTTATGCCGAAGATAGAATTACTGCATTTTTGGATTCGAGTAATGCATTTGCTTACGAAGGAAATTATAATGGGTATTATAATTTAGCAAAGAGTGGAAAAGAAGAACCCTTGTCAACACATGCCGATCATTTCAATTCAAATTTTGCTTATGGGCAAGCAGCTTATTCAAAAGGTGCAGTTTTTATAGAGCAGCTCGGTTATATTGTTGGTGCTTCTGTTCGAGATAAAATATTATTGACCTATTATGATCAATGGAAATTTAAACATCCAAACATCAATGATTTTATGAATGTTGCAGAAAAAGTTAGCGATCTAAAATTAGATTGGTACAAATTGTATTGGGTGAATAGTACCAAAACAATTGATTACGGTATTGATAGTTTGTGGGAAGAAAACGGAAAAACAAAAATTAGGATAAAACGAAACGGGAATTTTCCGATGCCAATTGATTTGCAATTAACTTTTAAAGATGGCAGTAAAGAATTACATTATGTTCCATTGGATTTAATGTATGGCAAAAAAGTAAATGAGAATTCAACAATAAGCAATCTTATTTATGAACCGTGGAAATGGACACATCCTGTTTATACTATTGAAACAAACAAAAAGTTAACGGAAATAACATTGGTTGAAATCGATCCATCTCATCGATTAGCGGATGTTGAAAAAAAGAACAATAAATTGGAGTTGAAATGGGATTAAAAAAATACTTCTGAATTATCTACCATACAATTTATTAACTGCTTCAACACGAGTTGTAACATGTAATTTTTTATAAATTTGGTAAACGTGTTTGCGAACAGTTTCGATATTAATATCAAGTTCTTGCGCAATTTCCTTGTATTGCATTCCTTTTGCTAATTGCTTTAATACCATATTTTGTTTTGGCGAAATTTCCATTAATGGATTTATTTGGGAAGGAGAAGGTGGAGGTGCGTGATGAAAAATGTCTAAAACTTTTCTTGCAATCAAGCTACTCATTGGCGAACCTCCTTGATGAAGCTCAGTAATACTTTCAATCATTTGAGCAGGTGAAGTTCTTTTTAACATATAGCTTGTGGCACCGGCTGTAAGTGCTTCAAAAATAGATTCCTCGTCATCATAAACCGTAACCATCATAAAATTGCTTGCTTGCATTTCGGGTTTCAACTTTCTTACGCAATCAATTCCTGATTCACCTCTTCCTAAATTAATATCCATCATTACGATGTCGGGCATCAATGTAGGTAACAATTCAATTGCTTCTTCTGCATTTTGCATTGCACCTAAACATTCACAGGTGCCTGAATTGGAAATAATTTCTTGTAAAAGTCCTCGAACGTCATCATGATCTTCTACAATACAAACTTTTATTTTGTCCATTTTCAAATATCCGTATTCGGTTTCAACAAAACAATACCACTTATCGGTAGGTTTTAAAAAATTAGCGAGGTAAAAAAAGTAAGTATTTTTCTTTAAAAAAGGACTCTGAAAAGAGGGTTGCTATTTCTATTATTTGCGGCCGGGCTCGGCTTTCCTGAATTTCTAAAGCTAAATCTCCCCCTTTTAGGCAAATCAATCCCTTTTTGTTTGGTTGTTCTACCTTGCCGATTTTTAGTAAAGGCTTGCTCCATTTCCATAAATCTGCGAGAGGGGCAACGGCCCTTGAAACGACAAAATCAAAACGCCGACCTTTAATTTCTTCAACTCTTGTATGTTGTGTAGTTATATTTTTTAAACCAAGTGATTCGGAAATTGCTTCAACTACTTTCAATTTTTTTGCAGTACTGTCAACTAAATGAAATTTAACTTCTGGGAAAAAAATAGCAAGCGGTATCCCGGGAAATCCACCTCCTGTTCCAAGGTCAATTATTTCCATTCCAGGATCAAATTCAAAAACAGCAGCAATGGCAAGTGAATGAAGAACATGTTTTTCGTAAAGTCCATCAATATCTTTTCGAGAAATCACATTAATTTTTTCATTCCAATCTTTATATAAATTTTCCAATAAACTAAGTTGTTGCAATTGCTGCGGAGAAAAATCAGAAAAATATTTTAATACAATTTCCATTTCAAAGTTTGTAGGTTAATTCCATGTGGGACGTGGTTTATTCCACAAGGAGGGAGCAAAAATGATGTAATAAATAAATAACCACAAATCGTAAACGAAAAAGAAAGGCCATAAATCTTTTTCATTTAATTTTTGAAGAGAAAAATAAAAAATGATAAACTGAACAAGAAAGCGAATGGAAAAGAAAATTAGTGCCAATTGCCAACTGTAAAAAATGGTAGCCAATAAAAACAATGGGTAAAAAAGAAATTGCGAAGTGGCATAAAATGCCAATAAAAATTTATGTTTTGGTTTATAAAATTGCGCAGTAGAATAATGTCTTTTCTTCTGACGAAACCATTGCTGCCATGTTTTTTTAGGAATAGAAAGTGTGGTAGCATCCTTATCAATTACGACTGCTGTATTTTTTTTTGTTGCAACTTTATTAATAAATAAATCATCATCTCCGCCGGGAATATGATTCATTGAACTAAACCCTTTGTTTTGAAAAAACAATTCTCGTTTGTAAGAAAGATTTCTGCCCACTCCCATATAAGGTAGTCCGGCAAGTGCGTACGAAAGATATTGAAGTGCAGTATGAAAAGTTTCGAAACGAATAAGTTTGTTCAACAATCCGGGAACTTTATGATAACTACCGTAACCAAGTACAATTTCAATTCCTGGCGCATAAGCTTCTTGCATTTTTTGAACCCAATTTTCACTCGATGGAACACAGTCTGCATCCGTAAGCAACAACACTTCATTGTGTGCTTCTTTTATTCCAATGCTCAAAGGATATTTTTTACCACTTATTAATTTTGCTTCTTGTGTAAGTTCTACAATTTCTAATCGATCTTTAAATGTTTTTTTCAGTTCTTGTAAAATATATTTAGAATCATCCAACGAATTATCGTTTACCACAATTACTTCGTATGTAGAAGGATATTTTTGAACTAATAATCCAGGTAAGTGACGGGCGATATTTTTATCTTCATCACGGGCACAAACGATTACAGAAACTGGATGTTGTTGTGATTTTGTTTTCTTTTTTGGACGATAAAATGCAACACGGCTGAAAAACCAACCATAATAAAACAGTTGCCCAATTGTTACAAAAGCAAAAGTTAAAAAACAAAATTGTGTCCAATCAAACGCTTCAAAAAAAGTAAGATTCATAGTTAAATTAGTCCGCGAAAATAAGATAGATGTAGTATTTGAAAATAAATATGAAAAAACTGTATTTCTGTTTTGGTTGAACTACTCCCTTACATTTGCGTATGCCAACTTTAAAATTTCAATTACAAAATACTGATACACATTCCAAAGCAAGGGCAGGAGAAATTAGTACGGATCATGGAAAAATTCTAACTCCGGTTTTTATGCCGGTTGGCACAGCAGGCTCGGTAAAAGCGGTAACAAATCAACAATTAACCGAAGAAGTAAAAGCACAAATAATATTAGGAAATACCTACCATCTTTATTTACGGCCAGGAGTAAATGTAATTGAACAAGCGGGTGGATTGCATCATTTTAATAATTGGGAAAAACCACTTTTAACGGATAGTGGAGGCTATCAAGTATTTTCATTAGCAGGAACGCGAAAGATAAAAGAGGAAGGTGTTACATTTCAAAGCCATATCGACGGTAGTAAACATATTTTTTCACCGGAATCGGTAATGGATATTCAACGAAGTATTGGTGCTGATATTATGATGGCTTTTGACGAATGTCCACCCGGTGGAAGCGATCATTCATATGCAAAAAAAAGTATGGAGTTGACACATCGTTGGCTCGACAGATGTATTAATAGATTTGAATCAACCCAAAATAAATATGATCATTCGCAAAATCTTTTTCCTATTGTTCAAGGTGGAGTTCATAAAGATTTAAGAAAAGAATCTTGCAATTTTATAAGTTCAAAAGAAGCTGCAGGAAATGCAATTGGAGGATTAAGTGTGGGTGAACCCGAAAATGTGATGTATGATATTTGTAATTTCTGTTGTGAACTTTTACCGCAAAACAAACCGCGTTATTTGATGGGAGTTGGAACACCATGGAATATTTTGGAATGTATTGGGATGGGAATTGATATGTTTGATTGCGTAATGCCCACAAGAAACGGACGCAATGCCATGTTGTTTACAACAAAAGGGATAATCAATATTGATAATAAAAAATGGGAAAATGATTTTTCTCCGATTGACGATGGGCTCGATTGCGCTACCAGTAATAATTACAGTAAAGCTTATTTACGGCATTTAATGAAAGCGAAAGAGATTTTGGGACTTACTATTGGAAGCGTTCATAATTTGGCATTTTATAATTGGTTGGTAGCGGAAGCAAGAACCAAAATCATAACAGGAGAATTTGCTGCTTGGAAAAATGAAATGGTTGTTCGGCTAAAACATCGATTGTAACAATTTATTTTTTGAAATTCTTCACAATATTGTTGTAGATTATTTGTTTACTTCGCATCTAATGTTGAAAATTGACGTATACATATTAAAGAAATTATTCGTTACTTTCTTTTTTAGCATGATCATGTTCACTTTCATTGCAGTTGCAGTGGATAGTAGTGAACACACGGAAGATTTTGTAAAATCGGGACTTAGTTTCAAACAAATTTTTCAGAATTATTACATTGGATTTATTCCGTACATCTGGGGATTGTTATTTCCATTGTTTGTTTTCATCGCAGTTATTTATTTTACAAGCCGTATGGCAGCACGTTCGGAAATTGTAGCCATACTTGCCGGTGGATGCAGTTACAACCGATTTCTTCGTCCTTATTTATTGGGTGGAATTTTGCTTGCATCATTATTATTAATTGCCAATCGTGAGTTTATTCCAAAAGGAAATGAAATACGGGGTAACTTTCAAGTAAAATATTTAGATGGTTTTGATAAATTCGGAAGTGATGCTTCTGATACATATTATCGGCGATCCGATTCAAACTCTTATATTGGGATTCGATTTTACGATTCTGTAAATAAAAAAGCGAATGGATTTTTCCTTCATCGGACAAAAGAAAATAAAGTAATTTATAATCTTCGATCTGAAAGTATGAAATGGGATACAGCAAAAAGAAACTGGCTATTAACAAATGCATTGGAACGTAAATTAACAGAAAGAGGAGAAGAAGTTTCGTTGAAAAATGAAATGAATATTGACTTAAATATTAAACCTTCCGATCTTAGAAAAGATAAATATTTAAAAGACAAACTAACTGTTGATCAATTAGAATCGTTTATAGAATTGGAAGAATTGCGAGGTTCTGAAGGATTGAATACTTTGAAAATAGAGCACTATAGAAGAACGGCAGCTGCAGTTTCTGTAATATTATTAACATTAATTGGTGCCGTAATTGCAAGCAAAAAAACGCGTGGTGGAAGTGGCTTACATATTGCATTGGGTTTTATTATTGCCACATTGTTTATCATGACAGATCGGTTTTCTTCTACCTTTTCAGTTAAAGGAAATCTTCCTCCATTGCTTGCTGCATGGATGCCGAATATTATTTTTTCGATAGTGGGATTTCGACTTTATAAAAAGGCAGCGAAATAAATTCAAATAGAATTTTCAGCAAATTTTTACCCTGCAAATAATTACCTTTGAGGTAGTTTCAAATTAAGATAAAAACAAATATGGGCGTTATAAAAGAAAGGTTTAAAGTAGCGGCAGACCAAGCAGCAATTGAAATAAAAGAATTGCTAAAAACCAATGGCAGCAAAGTAATAGGAGAAGTAACACTCTCTCAAGTTTATCAAGGAATGCGCGGAATTACAGGACTTGTTTCGGAAACTTCGCTTCTCGATGCACACGAAGGAATTCGTTTTCGCGGCTATTCAATTTCCGAATTAAAAGAAAAACTTCCAAAAACACCCGAAGGATTCGAACCATTGCCAGAGGGGTTATTTTATTTGATGTTGCTTAGCGAATTACCAAATGATGAAGATGTACAACATATAACCAATGTTTGGCAAAGACGCAGTCACGTTCCAAGTCATGTATTTGCAGTTATTGATGCCTTCCCATTAAATGCACATCCAATGACAATGTTTGTAGCGGCTGTAATGGCTTTGCAAACAGAAGGACAATTTGCAAAAGAATATGCAAAAGGGATGAATAAAAAAGATTATTGGAGTGCTACTTACGATGATGCGATGGATTTAATTGCTCGTTTGCCGCGAATTGCAGCGTATGTGTATAGGCGGAAATACAAAAAAAACGAACACATTCAACCGAACGGATTATTGGATTGGGCAGGAAATTTTGCGCACATGCTGGGTTACGAAGATGAAGGATTTAAAGAATTGATGCGCTTGTACATGACTATTCATGCTGACCACGAAGGAGGAAATGTTTCTGCACATACCACGCATTTAGTTGGTTCGGCATTAAGTGATCCTTATTTGAGTTATGCTGCAGGAATGAATGGTCTTGCAGGCCCGCTACATGGTTTAGCAAATCAGGAAGTAATAAAGTGGATTTTTGAAATGCAAAAAAAATTAGGAACGGATCTTCCAACCAAAGAGCAGATTGCAGAATATGTAAAACAAACTTTGAGCGAAGGAAAAGTAGTGCCGGGTTATGGCCATGCTGTATTGAGAAAAACAGATCCGCGTTTTTCAGCACAAATGGAATTTGGAAAAAAACACATGCCGGATGACGCATTGGTAAAAACAGTTTGGAATATTTATGAAACAGTACCGCCAATATTACAATCGATGGGGAAAGTAAAAAATCCTTGGCCAAATGTAGATGCACATAGCGGCGCATTATTGGTGCATTACGGAATGGTGGAATATGAATATTACACTGTACTATTTGCTGTTAGCCGTGCATTGGGTGTATTGGCAAGTCTTTGCTGGGCACGGGCTTTGAACTTTCCAATAGAACGACCAAAATCGGTAACAACCAATCAAGTAAATAATTGGCTGCAAGGGAAGGATGAAGTTTGGGGCGAATAAAAAAAATAGAAACAATTTTTATTTCAACTAATTCTTTTTCGCTTCTTTATTTTCAAGCTTATTTGCTATCAATTTAAAGTAAGTAGCTTTAAAACGATTTTCGACAATTTCTCCTTGTACTTCTGCTTTTCTAATGGCGTTGCAAAATCCGTCTTTTGCATGCGCATCGCCGTGGTCGTCTATTTTAGTACCATCTACATAAAAAGATTTACCGGAAATACGAACAGCCAATAAACAATCACTACCCTCCAATCCAAGTTGGCAACTGCCGCAAGATGTTTCGACAAGTTGTATTTTTTTTGTTGAATTGGGGATGCTGATTTTCGAATCTTTATTTTGGCTAAAAGAAGTTGTTGTAAACAAACTGAATAGTATGAAAATGAAAAAAGGTTTCATTGTACTTTAATTTAATCAATGATTTTAATTATTTAATTAAGTAAGGGAAGTTTCTGGAAACTTTGCGCATCATACGTTCTACTAAATCATCTGTTGATGACATCATGCTTTCATTCATTGTTTTAAAGAAACGCCATAACAAATCTCCATTAACTCCATTGTTAATAGTCATTACTAAACTACCGGTTCCCGTTTTTACTCCAGGTGCGTCAAAAAGTACAGCAGTAGCAATGGCAGCGCCGACAGATTTTGTTTGTTCCATCTCAAATATTCCTCCAATAATGGCATCAACCCCCAGTGTTTTTGCAATTTCATCTTTAGTAAATAGACTAAGGCTATCAAACATACCCGCTTTTTTTAATAAAATATTTGTTTTATCTACGTCCTGAAAGGCAACACTATATTTATCTCCCTTGCGTAATAAAAAAGTGTACATACTTGATTGTATGGATTTTGACATCGTTTTTTCCTGATCTCTATTTGCTTCTGCACTAAAATTTTTAGGTTGTCTTTTATAGCTAATTCTTACTTCATACGGTAAAATAGCAACTAGTTTGTGCTTGGCTATTTCTGTATTTAATTGTGAGCTTGAAAAAATTTGTTTTGGCCATTCTTGTGATAATCCCATTTTTGCGATAAATAAAAAACTGATTGCAATAATAAAATTCTTCATATATTTTTTGGTTTAAAATTTCTCAAAAGTAGTAAGACGCTACTAGCCACTTTGTTAAAAAAATCTGAAAGTTGTGATTTGCTTTCAAATTATGTTCTTTCTATCTTTGATAACAACAATCTATTTTCAATTTCATTTAATTGTTTGTTGTGATTTGCATTCAAATTCAGCATTGATAATTTTTGAAAGCCAATACAAAAGTGGAGGTTACCGGAGTCGAACCGGTGACCTTTTGCATGCCATGCAAACGCTCTAGCCAACTGAGCTAAACCCCCATCGGGTTGCAAATGTAGGCGAATAACCTCTTTTGTCAAATTAGGTTCTGTTGAACAATTTAGTTGAAAGAAGAATTATTTGTCCGAACTTTAAGCATTCATTTATTTTTAAAACACATTAAAAAATAGTTATGAAAAATGTAATCAGTTGGGTAGAAATTCCTGCGAAAGATATGGAACGAGCACAGAAATTTTATGAAACTATTTTTCATTTGCAATTGATTCCATTAAATCTTCCCAATGTGGAAATGCGCATGTTTCCCATAGAAGACAAAATGGGAATTGGTGCTGCTTTGTGTAAAGCTGATGGATTTTACAATCCATCTTCAACTGATGGTCCGTTGGTTTATTTAAATGCAAATCCAGATGTACAAATCATTCTAGACCGGATTGTAAGTGCTGGTTGCGAAATTCTTGTTCCAAAAACAATGATAAGTCCCGAACACGGTCACATGGCTGTTTTTAAAGATTCCGAAGGAAACCGCATTGCGCTTCATGCAATTCCGCAATAATTTTTTTTTATGAATTACGATTGGACCTTATTTAAAAAAAGAATAAATATAAAAGCATCGATTGCGCAAGTTTATAAAATGTGGGCAACACCTGCCGGATTGGAAGAATGGTTTTTGCGGAATGCAGATTATATGAGTAAAGAAAATATTTGTAGAAATGCGAAAGAAGACATTGTTGTTGGCGATAATTTTTGTTGGCGTTGGCACGGATGGCCCGACAGTACAACCGAAAAAGGCGAAGTGTTGGAAGCAAACGGAAAAGATTTTTTAAAATTTACATTTGGGCAAGAAGGAGCCGAGGGAATGATTTGTTCTGTTAAAATTTTTACCGAAGAAAACGAAACAATCTGCGAACTGTTGCAAGAAAATATTCCTGTAAATGAAAAAGGAATGACTCATTATCATATTGGTTGTATGACGGGTTGGTTATTTTATATGACAAATTTGAAAAGTATTTTAGAGGGCGGCATTGATTTGCGAAACAAAAACGAAAAAATTCAACAAGTGTTGAATGCATAAAAGTTTCTTTCAATAAAAAAATAGACATGCAATCAAAAGCAACAACAGTAGCAGCATATATGGCAGAATTGCCCCAAGAAAGAAAAAAATGTTTTTCTGAACTTTGGAATAGCATCAAAAAAAATCTACCAAAAGGATTTGAAGAAAATGTGAGTTATGGAATGATTGGCTTTTGTGTTCCGCATTCTATTTATCCGAATGGTTACAAATGCAACCCAAAACAACCATTGCCTTTTATGGGAATTGCATCGCAAAAAAATTTTATTGCAGTTTACAGTATGGCTATTTACGCCGATCCAAAATTATTGAAATGGTTTACGGATGCGTTTGCAAAATGCAATGTGGGTAAATTGGATATGGGAAAAAGTTGTATTCGGTTCAAAAATTTAGAAAAAATTCCAATTAAATTAATGGGAGAACTTGCTTCGAAAATTACGGTGCAAAAATGGATTGAAATGTATGAGAAAAATTTTAAGAAAAAATCAATGTAAAAATTGATAAATAGCTGTGGCAGTTTTTTCAGAAGCTTTACCTCCTTCTGAAAGCAGTTGTTTCAATTCTGAGTAATCATTTTTAATTGTTTCAACTACTTGTTTATTTGATAAAAGATTCGACAATTCTGTTTTCAGATTTTCAACTGTAAATTCTTGTTGTATTAATTCTTTCACAACTAATTTGTCTAAAATTAAGTTTACAAGTGAAATATATTTTACCGTTACAATTTTCTTTGCTATAAAATAAGTTATGTGCGATGCTTTGTAACAAACTACTTGCGGAACGTTAAGCAACGCAGTTTCCAGCGTTGCAGTACCCGAAGTTACCAGTGCTGCTTTTGCTTGCAACAATAAATTATAAGTTTGATTGCTTATTGTTTTTATGTTGTCGTAACCTTTTAATAGGTTGTCGTAAAAATTATCGTACAATCCCGGAGCTTTAGCAACTATGAATTGATAATTAGGAAACGATTTACTCACTTCCAACATTAGTGGTAGTTTTTTTATAATTTCTTGTTTTCTACTTCCGGGTAAAAGTGCAACAATTGGTTTGTCGGCAAGTGGTTCAATGCTATGATTTGATTTATAATTTTCGACAACTTCCACCAAAGGATGGCCAACATAATCTACATTCCAATTCCATTTCTTAAAAAAATATTCTTTTTCGAATGGTAAAATTGTAAAGAGTTTATCAATAAAAGTCTTCATTCCTTTTACGCGATTTTCTTTCCAAGCCCAAACTTGCGGCGAAATATAATAGATGACTTTAAAACCATTTTGCTTGGCCCATTTTGCAATTCTTAAATTAAAACCCGGGTAATCAATTAACACCAATACATCGGGTTTGTAATGAAGAATATCTTCTTTGCAGAATTTAAGGTTGTAAATTATTTGCGATAAATTTCGAATCACTTCCACAAACCCCATAAACGCTAAATGTCGATAATGAATAATTAAATCGGCGCCAGCTTTTTGCATTTCGTCTCCACCCCAGCATCTAAAAATTGAAGTAGTATCTAATTTTTTCAACTCTTTAATTAAGTTGCTTCCGTGTAAATCGCCACTGGCTTCGCCAGCAATTAAATAATATTTCATTTAAAAAAGCTTAAGAAGCAAAATTCCAATTCCATAAATAACGGTAGTTACAAAAATTCCTTTCGCGGTATTATCGCGATGGGTATTAATATAAATAGTGAAAAGTACGGCATTGGTAAACAAGCAAAGCGAACCAATAGAAGTTATCAATGCGTTGGATTGAAAAAATTCAACTAAAAATGTTCCAAAATCCCAAGAAGGAAATTTTAAAAAATAAATTATTACCAATCCCACAACCGGACCGAGTAATCCTAGAAACAAACCCAACAAAAGGTTGTCTTTTGTTAGAATAAATTTTTCCATGATTTTTGAAGTTTATTTTTTAAATCATAATTAGTTAAGTCGAATTGAACCGGAACAATACTTACAAAGTTGTGATTAAGTGCCCATACATCTGTATCTTTTCCTTTATCGAAATTTACAAAATCGCCCGTTAGCCAAAAATATTTTTTCCCGTGGGGGTCGAAGCGTTCTACAAAATCTTCGACATATTTTGCATAGGCTTGTCGACATATTTTCATTCCTTTTATATTATTTAATGGAATGGCGGGAATGTTTACATTTAAAATTAAATGCTTGTCCAATTTCGATTTGATTAATTTTTCAACAATGGTACGTGCATATTTTTTTGCACCAGTAAAATTAGCATCAATACTAAAGTCTAAAAGAGAAAATCCAACAGAAGGAATACTTTCAATAGCAGCTTCCACGGCAGCCGACATTGTTCCGGAATAAATAACATTGATACTGTGATTGGCTCCATGGTTAATTCCACTTAAACATAAATCAGGTTTTCTTTTTAATACTTTATCAACGGCTAATTTTACGCAATCAACTGGAGTGCCAGTACAAGCATAAGCTTCATCAGCGCCAGCAATCGTTATTTTATGAAGGCGTAATAGGGAGCCGATAGTAATGGCATGTCCCATTCCAGATTGTGGCTTGTCGGGCGCTACAACAACTATTTTACCAAGGCCTTTTACTGCTTCAACTAAATTTAAAATACCGGGCGCAGTTACTCCGTCGTCATTTGTAATTAGGATTAAAGGTTTTTCTTTTGATGTTTTTTTCATGTTATTGATTCTTTAACAAAAATCATTTCTTTTTTCTGTTATTCCAAAATGCAAAAAAGATTTTTTTATTAATCTAAAATATTTAGTAATTTGCAGCTAAATGAATTAGTTGTATGTCTTTTGCCAATCAAAATATGAAATATCTGCGCAAGTTGCGCGGATGGACGCAGCAAGACTTTGCTGATAAATTACGCATTAAGCGTTCCTTAATTGGTGCTTACGAAGAAGAAAGAGCCGAACCACGAATTGATGTGTTGGAAGTGGTTTGCGATATTTTCAAACTTTCTTTAGATGAAATTTTACGAAAAGATTTAAGTGATAATTCAGGGAACTACCTTGCCAAAAGACGTCTTTTAAAATTAGCTGGCGGAAGACCAGACATTCCTTTTGTTCCAATGAAAGCTGCTGCGGGATATTTGAATGGATACGCAGATCCTGACTATATCGACGAGTTAAATACATTTACGCTTCCCATGCTTACGGGAGGTAATTATCGTGCTTTCGAAATTGTTGGCGACTCGATGTTACCTACTACAAGCGGTTCAATAATTGTAGGGGAGAAAGTAGAGAATACCGATGATGTAAAAATAAATCACACTTATATTATCGTTTCAAAAGCAGATGGAATCGTTTATAAACGCATTGAAAAAAATAATCGCGTAAAAAATAAATTAACGTTGGTAAGTGATAATACTTCTTATCAGACTTATAGTATTAGTACAGAAGATGTTTTAGAATTGTGGCAGGCAACAGTTGTAATTAGTCGTGCTGCTTCGCAACAAAGATGGGATATCAACCAACTTGCAAATATTGTTACCAACTTGCACCAGCAAGTAAAAACAATGAAGAAAAAAATAAATTAGTAGCAATATTCTTTATAATACTTCTTTAATCATTCCCTCTTTCCATTTTAGGAAATAAAGTTTTTTATTTTCGAAATACTCTAAAGTCAAAGTGTGTTTATTAATTATGGGTTGAACATCAAAATCTGTAAAGACATTAAATTCTTTAAGTGTAAGTTGAGAGGAAAGATCTGAATTGTATTTATACAATAATTGCGCATATTTCATCATGACTTCGAAGCCACGAAAGTACATATCACTTGGTCGTGCATTCATCAAAAATTGAAATTGATTTGTCAGTTGTTGATTTAATTTATTGCTTTTTTCAATGTAAAACGGGTGTCCATATATGACAGTAATTGCTTGAAATTCTGATCGAGCAAAATCTTTACTTAAATTATTTAAGGTTGGCATGCCCAAAATAGTTAGTGGGTATAATTCTCCAACTGAGGCTAATTGATAAGCAAGGTGTAGGCAAAATTTTTCGTCTAGGCTTGCAATGATGCAAATATTTTGTTGTGTACTATCTAACTGATTTGTTAACTGTTGAAGTGAATATTTTTCATTTAGATCAACAAATTTTAGGTTTAAAAAATCTTTAGATGTAGTTTGATTAAAGGGGGTTAAGTAAGAAGAAATCAAATCTTCCATCGCACCTTTTTTTCTAAATACGATTACTGATTTAGCAGGATAGTTTTGCTTAATAAATTTTCCAATTCCATCTGTATGTGTTTTGAGAGAAGGGTTTAGCAAAACAAACCACGGATTATTATTGATGTTTCCATCATTTGGGAGATTTACATTTATGTAGGGGATTTTTTTTTCTTTCGCAAAGTCGGCAAGTTCCCTACTTTCAGAAACAGTTGTATACGCAATTATTAAACCTAAATCTTTTAAAGTCGTTGCGTTTAAATTTTGCAGTAAAGATTTTTTTTTGGAACGAGAATCAAAAATAAAAATTTCGAAATTTTTGTTGACTTTTTGCAATGAATCAATTGCCGTTTGAACGCCTTCATAAAATTCAAGTCCGGGATTTATAAATTTTGGAAAAATACTGTCGTAACGAAAACTGCCATTTATATCAAATACAGAATCAAGATAAAGAGGAGTAAAAACAACAATTTTTTGTTTATTCAATTTGCCTTCATTCTGTGCAAACAGAAAAATATTTCCCCAAAATAAAAAACTGAATAAAAAAGAAAAACACTTTTGCATTCATTGTACTTTTTAGTTGAACTGAGGTTGTTTATTCCCACTCAATTGTTGCAGGAGGTTTGCTGCTGATGTCGTAAACAACGCGATTAATTCCTTTAACTTGGTTTATAATTTCATTGGAAACAAAAGCTAAAAAATCGTAGGGGAGGTGTGCCCAATCTGCCGTCATACCATCTACACTTGTTACTGCTCTTAATGCTAAAGTATATTCATAAGTTCTTTCATCACCCATCACGCCAACACTTTTTACCGGCAATAAAATTGCACCGGCTTGCCAAATACTATTGTAAAGATTATAGCTTTTTAATGCATTCATATAAATTTCATCGGCAGCTTGCAACAAGCTTACTTTTTCTTCGGTTATTTCTCCTAAAATACGAATAGCCAATCCTGGCCCAGGAAAAGGATGCCGATCAATTAAGTCAGCATTGATTCCTAATTCTCTTCCTACTTTTCGTACTTCATCTTTAAACAAAGTGCGTAAAGGTTCTACTAATTCTAAATGCATTTTTTCGGGTAATCCACCAACATTGTGATGTGATTTAATTGTAGCCGAAGGGCCATGTACAGAAAGGCTTTCAATTACATCTGGATAAATGGTTCCTTGTCCAAGAAAGGCTACGTCATTAATTTTATTCGCTTCTTTTTGAAAAATTTCAATGAAAAGCCGACCAATAATTTTTCGCTTTTCTTCTGGATCAGATTTTCCTTCAAGTGCAGAATAAAAAATTTGTCTTGCATCAACTCCTTTTACATCTAATTCTAATTGCGAATAATTTTTAAGTACATTTTCAAATTCATGTTTTCTTAAAACGCCATTGTCAACAAATATCCCTTGCAATTGATTGCCAATAGCTTTATGAATTAGCGTTGCAGCTACGGTGGAATCGACTCCACCACTGAGTGCCATAATTACTTTTCGATTACCAATTTGTTTTTTTAATGCTGCTACTGTATCCGAAATAAAATGGGCAGGTGTCCAATCTTGTTTACAACCACAAATGGAAAGCAAGAAATTATTAATTATTTTTTTTCCTTCAACACTGTGGTAAACTTCCGGGTGAAATTGCAACCCATAAATTGGACAAATTTGATTTTCACTTTTTTTAAATGCAGCAACTGGAATATTTTCTGTTGTTGCCAACAGTTCAAAATTTGAAGGGAGTTCTAATATTGAATCTGCATGACTCATCCAAACCTGACTGAGTTCACTAATAGTTGAAAATAAAATATCCTCTTTATTTTTTTTCAGAAATGCTCGTCCGTATTCTCTTTTATTACTTTTTTCAACTTTACCACCAAATTGTTTTGAAGTAAGTTGTGCACCATAGCAAATACCAAGTATAGGTACTTTTTTAGACAATGACTCAATGTCAACAGTTGGTGCATTCGTATCATTTACAGAAAAAGGAGACCCACTTAAAATGATTCCTTTTAAAAATGGATCGAGTTCAAAATTTTTGTTATAGGGGATGATTTCACAAAAAACATTTGACTCTCGAACAACACGAGCAATGAGTTGAGTATATTGAGAGCCAAAATCGAGAATAAGAATTTTTTCAGTCATTTGGTTGCGAAGTTAAAGAAAACTGCTTGGGCAATTATGCTATATTGTGAAGTGATTAAAAACATTTAATTTTCAGCTAATTAATAAATTGTTAAACAAAGAAAAACATATTGCCATTGTTTGTAATCCGCTTGCAGGAGTTGGAAGAGCTGTTGTGTTAGCAAATAAAATTGCTGCGGTTCTTACCGAAAGAAAAATAATTCACACACTTTTTTTGGGAAATTGGCCGTCCACTTTTGATGGGATTTCGGATGTATTTATCGTTGGCGGCGATGGAACTTTGAATTACTTCATTAATCATTACCCCGACATTAAAATTCCATTAGCGTTATTCAATGGAGGAACAGGTAATGATGTGCACTGGCTGCTTTATGGTAAAATTAGTTTTGAAGAACAGGTAGATTTGGTATTAACAACACAGCCAAAACTTGTTGATGCCGGGAAATGCAACGATAAATATTTTATTAATGGTGTGGGGGTTGGATTTGAAGGAGCTGTTGCAAAAAAATTAACTGGTAAAAAGAAAAGACCAGGGAAAGCTTCCTTTATGTCAGCGATTTTGCGTGCGATATTTTTTTATCAATCAAAAAAATACAAAACAAATTTCAATGAATCAATTCGCGAAAAGGACCACTTTCTAATAAGTGTAATGAATGGACAAAGGGCGGGTGGTGGTTTTCATATAGCCCCTTTGGCAGCAATTGATGATGGACATTTAGAAATAGTATTGATAACTAAATTACATCCACTATTTCGTTTGCGTTGGTTGCCGGTAATCGAAAAAGGGAAACATCTTCAACTTTCGTTTGTGGAATATTCAAGGTCAAAACAGATAATTATTGAAAGTGAATTTCCAATTGAAGCCCATTTGGATGGAGAATATTATGAAGCCAAGAAATTGAATATTGAAATTTTACCTGCTAAATATTTGGTTTGTTATTAATAAAAAAAGCCTGGTAAAACCAGACTTTTTCAAAAACAGTAATATCGTTATAAATTAATATTCGCTGTTGTAACCACCACGATCGCGACCGTAACCGCCACCGCTGTTGCCACCTTTGTTGTAGCCGCCTTTTTTAAAGCCACCACCGCCGCCAGCACCAAAGCTGCGTCTTTTAAATCCACCGCCAGCACCTTCTTCTTTAGGACGGCTTTCGTTTACAACAATGCTACGGCCGTCAAGTTCGGTACCGTTTAATGCTGCAATAGCTGCATTGGCTTGCTCAGCTGTTGCCATTTCAACAAAACCAAACCCTTTGCTACGGCCTGTAAATTTGTCGGTTACAACTTTGGCTGAAGTTACTTCGCCATACTGGGCAAATAAATTTTGCAAATCCTGGTCTTTCAGGTTCCAGCTTAAATTTCCTGCGTAAATGTTCATGTTTGAGAGTTTAAAAAAATAAAATAAGTGATCGACAGTAAACAAATAAACAATGAACATTCATCAAAAGAACGAATCGTTCAGAGAACTTATGAAACTGTAAAGAGCACCATATACCGTGCAAAGGTATAGTAAATTGGTTATTAAAGGTTATTTATTTTTAATAAGCTCTAAAGTAGGCGGTTATGAAATTACTTTGGCATTTACAGAAAATAAAAACCTCTTCAATTGAAGAGGTTTTTACCAATAAAATTTGGTTGAATTTATTCGCTTACAACTTCAAATTCCAACTCGGCAGTTTTGTTGTTGCCAAAATCAATTTGAGCTTTGTAAGTTCCAATTTCTTTTACTTCGTCAGTTATAGAGATTTTTTTGCGATCAATTTCAAAACCTTTTTGGTCTCTGATAGCGCGGCTAATTTGCAAAGTGGTTACACTTCCAAAAATTTTTCCACTGATTCCAGATTTTGCTGCAATTTTCAAAGGACCGTCTGTAAGTTTCGCAATTACGCTACTTATTTCTGCTAACATTTTATCTTCTTTCTTCTTCAATTGTTTCATGCGTTCTTCCAACTGCTTTAAATTGCTGCTATTGGCTTCAACTGCAAGTTTGCGAGGAAAAAGAAAGTTACGTGCGTAGCCATTTTTAACTTTTACAAGTTCATTGGCTCCACCTAAATTATCTACGTCTTGAATTAAAATTATTTCCATGATTTTTAGTTTACCGCCCCAGTCTTTTTTCGACTGTCACCTGATTTTTTATGATCAGGATTAGAGGGGCATTACTTTAATAAATCGGTTACAAAAGGCAACAATGCCATTTGACGAGCTTTTTTAATTGCTTCGCTTACTTTTCTTTGGTATTTCAAAGAATTACCAGAAAGACGGCGAGGCAACAATTTGCCCTGTTCGTTTAAAAATTTTTTTAGAAATTCTACATCTTTATAATCGATGTAACGGATGCCATATTTTTTAAAGCGGCAGAATTTTTTAGGTCTTTTCTCGCTTTTTATGGCGGTCAGGTATTTTATTTCATTTGCCTTTGCCATAGTTTAAGCCTCCATTTCTTTATAGGTTCCTGTTCTTACACCACTTTTCTTTTTCCAATTGTACTCGACGGCGTATTTATCGAGTTTAGTTGTTAAATGACGAAGTACGGATTCGTCTCTTAAAAGCTGAATATTCAGCTTTTCAATAAAGTCGGATGGCGCAGTAAATTCCATTACCCAATAAATTCCCGTAGTCTTTTTTTGGATAGGATACGCCAGTGATTTTAATCCCCAAGGATTATCGTGAATAATCTCCCCTTTAACAGACTGTACAAGGGAGGCATACTTTTTTTGAGCGGTTTTAAATTCTTCATCGCTCAACACGGGGGTAAAAATCACCATCATTTCATAATTGTTCATTACCCTGTTTTTAAAATTAATAATTCGGTTTGCCCAATGGGTCCCGCAAAGCGGGAAATCTGACGAAACACAGATTTGGGGTTGCAAAGGTAAGGGAATGCGAATTGTTTTTTGAACTTTTTTAAAACATTCAATTGAATAAAAAAATCCAGAAGATTTAATCCCTAATTATTTTACAGTTTTACAAATTTTTGCACATTGAATTTCTGGTTGTTATTTATTCTCAACACATAAATACCTTTTTGAAACTGTTGCATGTTTATGTTTACTGTTTGAATTATCGCCGCAGTTTGATATGCATTTTGTTTGTAAACTATTTTTCCATTTATGTCCAAAATTGAAATTTGAACAATTCCAGCATTTGGTTTAAAACTAAAATTCAATTCAGTAGTTATCGGATTGGGCAAAAGTTTTAATTCAATTTCTTCATTCGGTATTTGCACTAATCCTGTAATGGCGGTCGGCATTAAAAGTCGGCTCATTACGGGGTAATGATCTGTAGTGGTGTTTCCATAATCCAAAACCCATGCTTCAACCTCTTTAACTAATTTGGTTGAACGCAATATTACATCTTGTGAAATTTCGTTTGAAATAACTACATGGTCTATTACTTCTGGATAACTAATTGTTGAACTAATATTTGCTTTGCTCAACGGCATCGAAAGCGCTTTATAATGATCGGCATCGGTTGAGTCTTTTACGAGATAATCGTAGGAAGAAATTGCAGGAATAATTCCGACTGATATTGTAGAATCAATGTCGTCGTTGAAATCGCCAAGTATCATAACTCTTGCCGTGTTGAATTGAAAATCGAGGCTATCTTTCAATTCAATTACACCATCTTTTCTTCGCTGATAATCACTAATTGCACTTCCTGCTTTTCCGTGCAATAAAATTAAATTATATTTTTTGGACACATTCCCATTAATAATATCTGCTTCCATTAAATAAGGAACTCTTCCGCTTGCCCAATTGCTATTTGCGGTGGTACTGTTTTTAAGCAGTCCTCTAACTTTTACATTGGATACTACTGAAGTTTTATAAATGAATGCAAGTTTTTGGCCGTTTGCATAATTGGAACTTGCTTGATTCGGCGCATTGGAACAATAGTCTGAAACTTTATAAGCATATCCCGATAATGAATTCGTGAGATTCATCAACCGTGTTGTATCAACAATTTCACAAAGGGCATAAATATCTGCTTGCAAACTGTCCATCACTTTTTTCACATTTGCTTGTTGCAAATTGTTGTCAGCAGGTCCGTTGCTTGTACTTCCAAACCATTCAAGATTCCAATTCACAATATCAATTGTAGCTGATGAAGCATAACTATTTCCTACCAATTCAATTTTATTGGTGTTAATATTTGTTGAATTATTAAAATTTAAATAACCAAGGTTTGCTGTATTATTATTAACTGGTGTGTAACGAAGAAATGCAGTTTTGTAACCTGTTGATAATTCAGAAGGCGTGAAAGAAATTGAAGTGCCGAATGATGAATTATCTTTCGAAACTTGAAAAGTTGTTGGTGCAGTAATGGTTAAATTATTTTGAAAATTAGTTCCAACAAATTGAAATTTTTTTGCAGTCGTAGCAATACCGGCAACCGCATTATCAAAATTATAAATAGGGTTGGTTATTTGAAAAGCAGCACCTGGAACAACTGAGGAATTTCTAATTGCAAAATCATCAATAGTCCACCTTGCTGCAGAAAGTGTTGTAGAAGTATATTTTATTGCTAAAAAAGTAGCTGTCGTTTTGAAATTTGAAAGATTAATACTGTCAATCAAAGTCCAAACATCGCTATTTTCTAATGGCAAAATGATACTAATTGGTGTCCAAACTGCAGCAGATGGATTTCCACTTCCGGAAAAATTCGTTGACGCAAACAGTTCAATTTTATCTCCGTTATATTTTGTACGTGCTTTAAAAGAAAGAATTGGAATGTTATATCCACTAAGATTTAATGAAGGAGAAATTAGCCAATCTTCATTTACAACGGGCCCAATCGTATTTACAAACCCGCTCATTTGCACTCCATTTGTGTTGTTGTTCCCATAAACTGTACACCTCCAAATACTATCTCCGGAAAAACTATACTGCGTCCACCCGCTGCCTGGTGATGAAAAATTATTACAGGAATTAAAAGTATAATTAATGGTATCGCCAATTCCGGTTGTAAATTGCCAAGTTGTATTGTCTGTAAATCCCGAAAAATTATTACCTGCAAGATCTTTAAAAGCGCCGTTCAATACTTGCACATAATAAAGTGTGTTGGCAGAAAGTCCTGTTATTGGAATTATTCCTTCATTGCCGGAAGTGCTTGCACCCGTTTGTGCATTTACAGAAAATACCGTTGAATTGTCGCTCGATTTTTTTACGACAATCAAGTTGTTTCCAGTTTGAACTGCTTCGTTAAAAATTAGTTTTATGGTTGGCGACAAACTGATGTTTGTTGCACCAGAATTGGGATTTAACGAATTAACAATTGGTGGTGTAACATCAGAATTTGCAGTTGTAAAATTCCAGTTCCCTTCAGTTATTCCAGCAAAATTATTACTTGCTAAATCTTTGAAAGCTCCAGCAGGAATTATTACCCGATATTGTTTATTGCTAATTAATGTTGCGGTAATAGTCGCACTGTCATTAATTACTGTAACAGCAGTACTGGTTACATTTATTGTTTGTTCAGTATTGTCGGTAATATTTTTAACTATAATATTACCCGTTCCTTTTTGAATGTTTTCTGAAAACTTAATTTGAAGTGGAAAAAAGATGGAAGCATTTATATTATTGTGTGTTGGATTTAATGATTGAACCGTTGGAAGTGTTGCATCAACCATCGGGGAATAAGAAAGAATAAAATTATCTATACCTGTAGATGCTCTATTTCCACTACCTGTAGAAGCTGAGAGTGTTACAATTCTAATCCAAACCGGTTGGGAACTATTATTGAGTGCAGTGCCGAAATTTACAGTTACTGCTGTATTTGTAAATAAACTATTCCCGGTAATGAGTGGAGTTGGAGAACTAGTAATTGTTGTAAAATTGATTGGCGAGTTTCCAATTGCATAATCTACCAACCAAGTTGTTGTTCTTGGTGATGAAATATCTAAAGATTGTAATTCGAATGTCAAAGAAAACGATTGGAGGTTGGTTGTATTGGATAATTGAAAAACAAATGCACCTCCAGGATCACCAGTTGAAGCGGATTGGCGAAGTCCGAGTGAACGATTTGTATTATTGTTTTGTTCTGTAGAAGTTGCAGTAGAAGTTAAACCTATTGCCGATGCAAAATTTTTAAAAGCTCCCGAAGTATTATTCCAGGCTACAGCAGCATTGCTGAAAGTTGCAATTGTTCCAACTACAGCTGCGGTGGATCCGGTTCTTACGGTAATCCCATTTGGTAACCCCGAAGTACTAATCGTGTCAAAACTTTGTACATAGGAAGTACCTGTTAAGTTTATTTGTCCGTGAATTAGGTTAATGGGACTTATAAAAAGGGTTATCAAAATAAATAACCCTACAATCTTTTTTTTCATAGTATGAGTGGGGTGTAAATTTAATCGAATTTGTTTAGTAAGCATTTGCAATTGTATTAAATGTGCAATAATTTTTTGTTAACTATTACTCAATCTAAAATCAAGCATGCGGAGTTGCAAAGATTTATTTCCGTTGAATTCATTTTCATCAACTTTAAAAACAATATCGATTGGTTTTTTCATTTGTAAGAGATGAAATTTTTCCGCCATATTAAAACCAATTCCATAAAATGTAATATTGTTTTGTTTTAATGAAAATCGAATATGTTCTTGTTTTACAATTTTAGAATATCCACTATCGAAAACATTTTTTACAATAAAAACCGGACGAAGATTATCGGGACCGAAGGGTTCCATTTGTTGAAGAATATTATAAAAGGACCAATTGATATCCCTAAAATTTATTTCTGCGTCAATAACAATTTCAGGAATTAATAATTCCGGAGAAATGGTTGCGCTCACAACCTCTTCAAATTTTTTAGTGAACGCTTCTACATTATTCAGTTCAAGCGTTAAACCCGCTGCAGCAAAGTGTCCGCCGTAGCCAAGCAATAAATCTTTACAAGCATAAATGGCTTCGTATAAATTAAAACCCGTTACACTTCTTGCGCTTCCTGTTGCAAAACCCCCCGATTTTGTTAACACAACAGTTGGGCGATAAAATTGTTCAATTAATCGAGAAGCAACAATTCCTACAACCCCTTTGTGCCAATGTGGTTGAAAGATTACGGTTGATTTTCGATTTATCAAATCTTCATTTTCTCGAATCAAACTAAGTGCTTCGTTTGTAATGCTGCTATCAACTTCTTTGCGGTCTTTATTATCGCTATTTAAAAGTTCAGCAAATTGTAATGCTTCTTCATATTCTTCTGCAATAAAAAGTGAAACAGCTTTTTTTGCATCATCCATTCTTCCGGCTGCATTTACCCGTGGCGAAATCATAAATACCAACGAATTGATTTGAATTTCTTTTGTAAGTCCACTCAAAAAACTTAATGCTTTAATGCCGTTGTTTGGATTTTCATTTGCTTTTTTTAATCCGTAAAAAGCCAACACACGATTTTCTCCATTCATTGAAACGATGTCCGCAGCAATTGCTGTTGCAACAAGGTCGAGATTTTGAAAAACAATTTCCTCATTCAATTCAAGTTTTTCCGCAAGTGCAGAAATTAATTTGAAAGTAACACCACATCCACACAGTTCTTTGAAAGGGTAACTACAATCAATTTGTTTCGGATTTAAAATTGCCACGGCAGGCGGTAGTTTGTCATCTGGTAAATGATGATCGCAAACAACAAAATCAATTTCCAATTCTTTTGCGTAACTAATCAGCTCGTAAGATTTTATTCCGCAGTCGAGCGAAATAATTAATGTAAAATTATTTTCTTTTGCAAAGTCAATGCCAGCTTTACTTACGCCGTATCCTTCGCGGTAGCGATGCGGAATATAAAAATCCAACTGCGGATGAATTTGTTTTAAAAAAGAAAACAAGAGTGCTACAGAAGTTGTTCCGTCTACATCGTAATCGCCATAAATAAGTATTTTTTCTTTTTGAGAAATTGCTTGCAAAATTCTGTCCACGGCTTTTTGCATGTCTTTCAAAAGCCACGGAGAATGCAAAGATGAAAGCTGCGGCCGAAAAAAATGTTTTGCATTTTCAAAATTTTCAATTCCACGTTGAAGGAGGATTTGACAAATGACAGGATGAATATTTAAAGATTGTTGAAGTGCTTCTGTTTTTTGTGAATCAGCCGATAATATTTTCCATCTTTTTTGCATGGGTTTTGATTTAGAATTGGAAGAAAAGTCAGCGTCAATAATTTCTATCTTTAACAAAATCCACTAATTCTTCTAATCCTTTTCTGGTTTCATTTTCGGGCAATTCGTATAAGATTGATTTTGCTTTCGAATAAAATTCATTCATTTTATCTGTTGCATATTTTATACCACCGGATGCAGCAACCATTTCGGCAACTTTTTTTACATGAATGCTGCTGTTGTTTTTATTTTTTATGATATAAATAATTTCTTTCCGTTCGGCAGCCGTGCAATTATTTAGTGAATAAATTAATGGCAGCGTCATTTTTTTTTCTTTGATATCGTTACCCGTTGGTTTTCCAATTTTGTTGTTTGCATAATCAAATAAATCATCTTTCAATTGAAAAGCCATTCCTACATTTTCTCCAAACAGGCGCAACTTTTCTGTTAGATTTTCATCACCACTTGCCGACCAAGCGCCTGCCGCACAAGCAGAAGCGAGTAGTGAAGCGGTTTTACTGCGAATTATTTCGTAATAAACTTCTTCTTTAATATTAAAGGTTCTTGCTTTTTCAATTTGAAGCAATTCTCCTTCGCTCATTTTTTTTACAGCATCGGAAAGAATATGAAGAATGCGATAATCATTATTTTCCAACGAAAGCAATAATCCTTTTGCTAAAAGAAAATCGCCAATTAAAACAGAGACTTTTGTTTTCCATAAAGCATAAACCGAAAAAAAACCTCGGCGTTCATTTGCGTCATCTACTACATCATCGTGCACCAGCGTAGCGGTATGTAAAATTTCCACAAACGAAGCGGCTCTGTACGTACTTTCATTAATTGTGCCACAAAGTTTTGCAGAAAGTAGAACAAACATTGGCCGCAATTGTTTTCCTTTTCTTTTTACAATGTACCGCATGATGCGATCCAACATGGGAGCATTTGTACTTACTGCTTTTTTAAAGTAGGTTTCAAAAACTTCAAGCTCGTTTGCAATTAATCTGGTTGGTAAATTCATAATCAGGAGCAGCAAGTTACAAATACTGAGTTTATTTTAAAGTAGAAAAAAAATTACTTCAATAACAAATGAGTAGATTCAATCAAATGGAAGTGTAAATTTTAGGTATAAAAATTTGGTTATAAGGCGTTCGTGCATACCTTTGCCGCAAATTGGATTATTTAATCAATCTCAATAAAAACTATTTTTAATCATGACAATGAAAAAACAAATCATACTTGCAAGCATTTTATGCTTGTCTGTTATTGGAAGTTTTGCACAGATAGACGTTAAAGACTCTTCTGTGATTTCTGCTAAAAATTTACCACAATTTTCGCAGTTTATGAATGGAGTTTACAACTACCCTGCAAAACCGCGCGACCAGTTTGAAGTTGGATTTAAACTTGGCTCTTTTAATGTAAATGGCGATGTGGCTTCTTTACCTTCAATGGGTTTTGGAGTACATGTTAGAAAATCTTTTGGATATGTGTTTTCTGCTCGTGCAAATTTCACCTATGGAAATGCAAAAGGTTTGGATTGGAAAAGCAGGATTAGAAATAATTCTAATCCTGCTTGGACAGGTTATGCAGCCAGTTCAAATGTTTTTTATAATTACAAATCACAGTTTAGCGACTTATCTGTAGATGGAATTTTTTCTTTGAACAATATTCGTTTTCACAAACAAAGCTCTAAGTTCAATGCTTACCTTTTTGCTGGGTTTGGCATTACTTATTATAGTGTAAATGTTGACGCTAAAGATGCAAGTGGAAACAATTACAACTTTGCAAGCATAACTGGTGCAAACGTGTATGACAACAGAAAAGATGTTCGCAAACAATTAAAAAATTTATTAGACGGTAATTACGAAACACTGGCTGAAAGTCATTCTGATCGTCCTTCATTTACACCAACAACTCATGTTGGATTTGGAGTTGCTTATAAAATTAATAACAAGATTAACCTTGCTATTGAAGATAAATTTACTGCTACTAATGATGATTTGTTGGATGGACAACGTTGGTATTCAACTAATGTTCCTACAATAGAATTCGACACTTACAACTTTTTCAGCGTTGGATTGAATATTAATCTTGGTGCAAAAGCAGTTGAGCCATTGTGGTGGATTAATCCATTGGATTATGCTTATGGAGAAATTCGTAACCCTCGCCTAATGCGTTTGCCAAAACAAGTTTTACCTGATGCAGATGGTGATGGCGTTACTGATCAATTTGACTTGGAGCAAACTCCACAAGGATGTCCAGTGGATAGCCATGGTGTAAGTAAAGATACTGATGGTGATGGTGTACCTGATTGTAAAGACAAAGAACTTGTTACTCCTACTTATTGCCAACCAGTAGATGCCGATGGAGTTGGGAAGTGCCCTTGTATTGAAGGATGTGCAACAGTAGTTTTACCTCCAGTTCTTACTTGTGGTCAATTATTAGGTGCATTGCCCAATGTAATGTTTGCAAAAAATTCTGCTAAACTTAGCGATGATGCAACAAGATTATTAGCTGTTGTTGCAGATCGTATGCGTAACAATCCTAATTGTAAAATTGTAGTTAGTGGCTACTGCGCTGGTAATAAACACGAGCAACAAAGAAGTTGGGATAGAGTGGAAGCAATTACAAGTTATTTAGTAGAAAAAGAAGGTGTAAGCCGCGATCGCATCATATTTAAATATGGCGAAGAAGGCGGAGATTGTGATACAGTAGATATTCGTGCTGCAAATGATGGCGAAGAAGGATTAAATGCTGTTCCAGCACCTCATCCAAATTTGAGAAAAAAATAATTCAATTATTAAAATTATAATTTAGCCCTCTAATTTTTTAGAGGGCTTTTTTTAGCATTGCAGCCGAGTGAATTGTAAAAAGTTTAACCTTTAATACCTTATTCTAATTTATTTTTAGCGCTATTTTGCGAGAATAAACTATCTTTGTCCCCCTTTATGCGCACCTTATTTATCCTAATTATTGCTGTATTTTTTACCAGTTGTCATGGTATCAATAAAATATTGAAAAATCCTGATCCTGAATTTAAATTGCGCAATGCTGAACAATTTTATGCAAAGAAGAAATATCTATTTGCGCAGCAACTTTATGAAGATGTAATTCCTTTTTTTAAAGGGAGAGCGGAATTTGAAGACATTGGATATAAATATGCTTATTGTGCATATTATCAACAAGATTATTTAAGTGCTGAAAGTTTATTTAAAAGTTACCTTGAAAATTTCCCCAATAGTCCAAGATCGGAAGAAGTGGATTATATGCGAGCATATACTTATTTTAAACAGTCGCCCAAAGCACCACTTGACCAAACAAATACACTTAAGACAATTGGAATGATGCAGAGTTTTATAACGATACATCCCAATTCAGACAAAGTAAAAGAAGCAAATGGTATTATTGAAATTTGCCGTACAAAATTGGAAGAAAAGGATTTTGCTAGTGCACAACTGTATTTTAATTTAGGGCAATTTCGTGCAGCAGGAGTAGCGTTTGCAAGTTTGTTGAATGATTTTCCTGAATCGGAAAAAGCAGATGAATATAAAATGATGGTGATAAAAGCCAGTTACCAATTTGCGACTTTAAGTGTGGAAGAAAAAAAGCAAGAAAGATTTGAACAAGTAATTATTGAATGCAATGATTTTATCGATCGTTTTCCTGACAGTAAATGGATGAAAGAAATAGAACAGTATAATAATTTATCGCAAAACAACATTAAAATTTTAAATAATGAGCAAATTAAGACGCCATCTTAGTATCGGCACAAGCAACATCGTTGAAACACGCAATCTTTCTGATATCAAAGAAAAAACAGGAAACCTGTACGAGTCTATTTCTATTATTGGAAAAAGAGCTTCGCAAATTAATCTTTCCACGAAAGAAGAATTGCACAGCAAGTTGGAAGAATTTGCAAGTCATACAGATAGTTTAGAAGAAATTCATGAAAACAAAGAGCAGATTGAAATTTCAAAAGCATACGAAAGAATGCCGAACCCATCTTTATTGGCAACACAAGAATTTTTAGATGAAAAAGTATATTTCCGCAAAAGCGGTGATGAACTTTTTAGCTAAAACTAACTATTAGTTTAATAAAATTTAGCGTTCCAATATGGGGACGCTTTTTTTATGACTTATTGTTATTTTTGAATAAGTTTGAAACCTCAGATTATTTTTAATGCGTAAATTATTTTTTTGGATATCGGTTTGTTTGTTTAGCTACAATGCTGCAAACACACAAGAACTTCAAGCGCGGCTAACGGTGAATGTGAATAAAGACAAAGTAGGAACACAGGTGGATCGAAAAGTATTTCAAACTTTACAAACTACACTCACCAATTTTATTAATAATCGGAAATGGACAACGGATGTTTTTCAAACCAATGAAAAAATTCAGTGTAATTTTTTATTAAATATTAATGATGTTTCGGATCAAAATGTTTTTAAAGCAACTTTATCCGTTCAGGCTGCACGTACGGCTTTTAATACAGTTTATCAATCTCCGTTAATCAATTTTATTGATGACGATATTATTTTTAGATACCAAGAATTTCAACCAATCGAGTTTAACGAAAATCGAATTCAAGGGAATGATCCATTGGCTTCCAATCTTTCTGCAGTGATGGCTTATTGGGCGTATATGATTTTAGGATTTGATTACGACTCTTTCACTGTTCGCGGTGGCGATCCCTATTTTTTGAAAGCGCAAAACATTGTAAACAATGCTCCCGAGCGGCAAGGAATAACCGGATGGAAAAATTACGAAGGCTTGCGCAATCGTTATTGGTTATCTGAAAATTTAAACAATAACCGATTTGCATTAATTCACGATGCGCTTTATTCTTACTACAGAAGTGGCATTGATATTTTTTATGAAAATGAAGAAGAAGGAAGAAATGGAATTTATAATTCTTTAAGCTTTATTAGTAGTGTGAATGCGGCAAATCCCAACTCGATGGTTGTTCAATTTTTTTTTCAAGGAAAATCTACTGAGTTGGTAAATGTATTTAGCAAAGCAGATAGAAATATGAAAGATAGAGCGCTCGACTTATTATTAAAACTGGACATAACCAATGCCCGTGCATATAGCGGATTAAAATGAAATTAGTTTTTAAAATTTTTGTACTTGTTTTATTTGTTGGATGCTCATCCGATAAAACTGTTCCCAAAAATATTTTGTCGCAAACACAAATGCAAATTGTAATGTGGGATTTAATGCGAGTCGATGAATTTATAAGTAATTATGTAATGAAAGATACTTCACTTAATAAAAAAGAAGAAAGTAATAAACTGTACGAACAGGTTTTTAAAATCAATTCAACGACAAAAGAAAAGTTTAAAAAAAGTATGCTTTTTTACCAATCACGACCAGATTTATTAAAAGCAATTGCAGATTCCTTAAAAAAAAATCGATATAAAGTAGAAGAAGTTCGGTATGAAAAAAATGCAATAAAAGTGGATACAGCAATTGTAAAACGAAAAATTAAATCCAAATTGGTTAATTGATAATTTTTCTGAAAAATTAATTTGAAATAATACAATATGAATAAAACAGTTGCCAATGCTGCTGATGCAATAAGCACTATTCAAGATGGTGCCACCATTATGTTGGGTGGTTTTGGTTTGTGTGGAATTCCTGAAAATTGCATCGCCGCATTAAAAGAAAAAGGAGTGAAAGAACTTACTTGTATCGCCAATAATGCAGGAGTGGATGGATTTGGTTTGGGCTTGTTATTGATTACGCGACAAATAAAAAAAATGATGAGTTCGTATGTTGGTGAAAACCAGGAATTCGAACGACAACTTTTGAATGGTGAATTAGAAGTTGATTTAATGCCTCAAGGTACATTGGCTACAAGAATTCAAATGGCGGGAATGGGAATTCCTGCATTTTTTACGCCGGCAGGAATTGGCACAGAAGTGGCAATTGGAAAAGAGCAACGAGAATTTAATGGAAAAAAATATTTGATGGAACATGCGTTGCATGCAGATTTTGCAATTGTAAAAGCATGGAAAGGAGATCGATTTGGTAATCTTGTTTTTCGGAAAACAACGCGCAATTTTTCAACATCAATGGCAAAAGCAGGCAAAATTACAATTGCAGAAGTGGAGCAATTAGTAGAACCCGAAGAATTGGATCCGGACAATATTCATGTTGCAGGAATTTATGTTCATAAAATTTTCCAAGGAAAAAATTATGAAAAGCGGATTGAAAAGAAAACACTTTTGATTAATAATAAATAACCAGTTCAATTTTGTAAAATGGCATTGGATAAATTTGAAATTGCGAAAAGAATTGCACAAGAACTGCGCGATGGAATGTATGTAAATCTCGGAATTGGCATTCCTACCTTGGTTGCAAATTTTATTCCCGAAGGAATAAATATTGTACTGCAAAGCGAAAATGGAATGTTGGGGTTAGGGCCTTATCCCACAGAAGATACTGTTGATCCAGATTTGATTAATGCTGGAAAAGAAACGGTGACGATTTTACCAGGCGGTGCATTTTTTGACAGTGCCGAAAGTTTTGGAATGATAAGAGCCGGCAAAGTAGATCTTACAGTTTTGGGTGCAATGGAAGTGAGCGAAAACGGTGATATTGCCAATTGGAAAATTCCCGGAAAAATGGTGAAAGGAATGGGCGGTGCAATGGATTTGGTTGCTAGTGCCAAAAATATTATTGTAGCAATGATGCACACAAATCCGAAAGGCGAATCGAAATTATTACCAACTTGCCAATTGCCACTTACAGGAATCAACTGTGTAAAAAGAATTGTAACGGAATTGGCTGTTTTAGATGTTACTCCACAAGGATTTAAACTTATCGAACGAGCACCCGGTGTAAGTGTTGATGAAATAAAATCGAAAACTTCCGGCAAATTAATTATCGAAGGAGAAATTAATGAAATGGTTTTTCTTTAGAAATTTCTAATTGTTGTATTTCAAAAATTTTAAACAATTCGTTGATTGCTTTTTTCCCTTCGTCACCAAGTGAAAGTGAGTATTCATTTACGTACAATTCAATATGCTGGCGCATTACATCCTCTTGCATCGCTTGAGAATTTTGTTTAACATATTCAGGAATTTCGGGGTAATTTGAAAATGCAAATTCAAGACTTTGTTTAATTAAAGAATCAATTTTTAAACTGATTGATTTTTCAATGGAGTTTTTAATAGCAATTCCGCCAAGCGGAATGGGTAGCTTCATTTTGTGTTCCCAAATTTTTCCTAAGTCTGCAATTTTTTCTAATCCTTTCAATTGATAAGTAAACCTGTTTTCATGAATAATAACACCCAAATCCGTTTCTTCATTTATTACAGCATCTTCAATTTTAGAAAATAATATTGGGATTTTATTTTTTGCATTGGGGTATGCAAAAGACAACAATAAATTTGCTGTTGTATTTTTTCCGGGAATTGCAATGCTGCAATTTTCAATTTTTTTTATTTTTTTGTTTTCTTTTTTAATTAATAATGGCCCAACTCCGTTTCCAATTGCACTGCCACTATTTAATAAAACATAATTTTTAAGACTTTGAAAAAATGCCGGAAAACTAAGTTTTGTAATATCTAATTTTCCCTCGATGGCCCATTGGTTCAGAGTTTCCACATCTTCTAAAACGACTTCAAATTCAATACCATCGGTTTTAATTTTTTTATTTACCAATGCATCGAAAATAAAAGTGTCGTTGGGACAAGGAGAAAATCCAATTGTATATTTCAAGAAAAATAGATTTAATTTTTAGTCGCTTTAAAAAATCGGATTAAAGTTTCGTTTAAATTTTCAATTGATTTTTTCATATCCCAATTGTTTTTATTTCTTTCGCCAATGTAATTTGAAACACTTCGAATTTGCATAAACGGTGTTTTTTCCATCAAACAAACAAAATGCAAAGCAGCACCCTCCATACTTTCAAGTACAGGGTTGAATGTGGTTTTATAAAAATTAATTTTTTGTTTGCTTGTAGAAATTTCATTTACCGAAATTCCGGTTACTGACTTCACCTTAATTTTTTCAAATAACAATTTATTCGGGTTTGCTAACCAACCTTTATTAAATGGGAATTGATTTTGAGGAACTAATTTTAAATCAAAAAGTGTTTTTAGTTTTTTTAATTCAATCACACTTTGATCCGCAATGGTATCTTTTTTTACAGCTAATACGGTTCCCAACGGAATTTTGGAATTAAAACATCCTGCAACACCGGCCTGTAAAACAAAGTCGTATTTTTTTAGTTGCAATTGTTTGGTAAGGCGGTATGCAGTTGTTGTTAAACCAATTCCGGCAATAAGAAAATCAACAGATAATTCCTTGTCGAATTTCTTGTAAAAAGCAAGAAAAGGTTCAATTTCTTTTACGGTTGCGGCAATCAATAAATAATTCATTGGAACAAATGTCGGAATTATACATTGATTGCACGAACTATTAACTTTGCAACCTTAGATTATTTATGATATACCTAACAAGATTAGAACATTTTAATGCAGCGCATTGTCTGAATAACCCGGAATGGAGTGAAGAAAAAAATGCAATTGTTTTCGGAAAGTGTGCGAATAAAAATTGGCATGGACATAACTACGATCTTTATGTAACTATAAAAGGAGAGCCCGAATTGTCAACCGGTTTTATTTTTGATGTAAAAGAACTCAGCGATATCATTCGAAAAAATGTGGTAGAAAAAATAGATCATCGAAATTTGAATTTGGATGTTGATTTTATGCAAGGGAAAATGTGCAGTACCGAAAATTTAGCAATCGGTATTTGGGATGAATTAAAGAAATGTTTGCCGGAAAAGGTGAATTTGCATTGTGTAAAATTGTACGAAACTTCAAGAATTTATGTAGAATATTTTGGGTGAAAACAAATAGAAATTAATTAGTGAACTGGTTAAAATTTTATGAGTCAAAAAGTAGCAGTAATTCGAAAAGAACATTTTAATGCGGCGCATCGGCTTTTTAATCCCCAATGGGATGAAGCAAAAAATGCAGCAGTTTTTGGAAAATGTGCTTTCCCAAATTATCATGGGCATAATTATGAATTAGAAGTGAAAGTAACCGGCGTGCCCGATTCAGAAACAGGTTATGTAATAAATTTAAAATTATTAAGCGAATTAATTAAAGAAGAAATACATGCTCGGTTCGATCATAAAAATTTAAACTTGGATACGAATGAGTTTAAAAACCTGATTCCAACTGCTGAAAACATTGTTGTGGTAATTTATAATTTATTGCGTCCTCGGATAGATAAAAATAAAGAGCTTCAAATTCGTTTGTATGAAACAGCTAAAAATTTTGTAGAATTTCCTGTGTTATAAAAAGAAAAATATGGCGTATAAAAAAACTGAATTGTACGATAGTTTGATTACTGAAAAGTTAAAAGAAAATTATTCAGAAGTATTGAATTTGTTGGGAGAAGATGCCAACAGGGAAGGGCTTGTAAAAACTCCTGAACGCATGGCAAAAGCAATGCAGTTTCTTACACAAGGTTATCAATTAGATGCGAAAAGTATTATTGAATCTGCAAAATTTAAAGAAGACGTAAGTGAAATGATTTTGGTAAAAGATATTGAACTGTTTAGTATGTGCGAACATCACCTGCTCCCTTTTTTCGGTAAAGTTCATGTAGCATATATTCCCAACGGATGGATTACGGGATTAAGTAAAGTAGCAAGAGTTGTCGATGTTTTTGCAAGACGTTTGCAAGTGCAAGAGCGATTAACGATTCAAATAAAAGATGCAATAAAAGAAACACTGAACCCATTGGGAGTTGCTGTTGTTATTGAAGCGCAACATTTATGTATGATGATGCGCGGTGTGCAAAAACAAAGTTCAGTTACAACTACTTCTGCATTCGATGGAGAATTTCATAAAATTCCTACACGAAGTGAATTTCTAAAACTTATTTCAAAAAAAATCTATTAAGAGGAATTTTAATAGAACAAAAAAACTAAACACGATTTATTATGAAGCATGCTTTTGTATTCCCAGGCCAAGGCTCTCAATTTTCGGGGATGGGGAAATCTATTTATGAATCTAATGTTTTTGCAAAAAAATTGTTTGAACAAGCAAACGAAATTTTGGGATTTCAGATTTCTGAAATCATGTTCAGTGGAACAGAAGAGGAACTGAAACAAACAAAAGTTACGCAACCTGCAATTTTTTTACATTCAGTTATTGCTTTTAAAAGTATTGAAATTGCAAAGCCTGATATGGTTGCCGGTCATTCGTTGGGAGAGTTTTCAGCATTGGTTGCAAATGGTGTTTTGAGTTTTGAAGATGCACTTCATTTGGTTGCTGTTCGTGCCAATGCGATGCAAAAAGCATGCGAACTACATCCATCTTCAATGGCAGCTATATTGAAATTGGAAGATGAGGTTGTGGAAAAAATTTGTTTAGAAATTCAACAAGAAACAAATGAAGTTGTTGGCGCAGCAAATTATAATTGTCCAGGGCAAATTGTAATTAGTGGTTCTGTAAAAGGAGTTGAACTTGCATGTGAGCGCATGAAAACAGCAGGTGCAAAACGAGCTTTGCTTTTACCGGTTGGCGGAGCTTTTCATTCTTCGTTAATGAATCCGGCAAAAGATGAATTGCAATTAGCAATTGAAACAACAAAGTTTCATTCTCCCATTTGTGCTATTTATCAAAACGTAGTTGCAAAAGCAATTTTAGATAAAGATGAAATCAAACATAATTTAGTAGCACAGCTTACCGGTGCGGTAAGATGGACACAGTCGGTTCAAGCGATGATTGCAGATGGAGCTTCGCGATTTACAGAAGTTGGTCCCGGAAAAGTTTTACAAGGGTTGGTGCAGAAAATAAACAGTGAAATGCAAGTAGATGGAGAGAGTTAATTTTTTATTCAATTTATTTCAATAGAACAATTCAACCATTCGGCATCAAATTTTGCGTTGTATTTTTTGTAAAAATTAATTGCTGGTTCGTTCCAATCCAACACTTGCCAAACAATTCCGATATAATTTTTTTCTTTGGCTTCCACTATCAATCGATCCATTAATAATTTTCCAATTCCATTTCCTCGAGCAGCTTCGGTTACGAGTAAATCTTCCAAATACATTCTTTGCCCTTTCCAAGTTGAATAACGAACATAGTACAATGCAAATCCCAATACAATCCCATCTACTTCGGCTACAAATGCCCACCACACCGGGGTTTTACCAAAACCACTTTCGATAAAATGTTCCAAACTTACGGTAACTTCTTGCGGAGCTTTTTCGTAAATCGCCAATTCAGTTATTAAATCAAGCAATCGAGAACAATCTGATTTTAATGCACGACGAATTTCAATTTTCATAATTTATTTTCTTAAAACGCTTGATCTAAATCGGTTAAAATATCTTGAATATTTTCTAAACCAACACTCATTCGAATTAGTCCGTCGGTAATTCCATATTTTTCTTTTTCTTTTTGAGGAATGGAATAATGTGTCATTGATGCAGGATGAGAAAGAATCGTGTCGGCCGTTCCCAATGAAACGGTTCGTGTACACATTTGCAACTTATTCATAAAATCAATTCCACCTTGCATTCCTTTTTTTAATTCAAAACTAATCATAGGCCCTGCATGTTTCATTTGTTTAGTAGCAACTTTGTAATCGGGATGGCTAGCGAGTCCGTGATAATTTACTTTTGAAATTGCTGCATGATTTTCTAAATGTTTTGCAACAGCGATTGCATTGCTGCTATGTCTTTCCATTCTCAACTCCAAAGTTTTTATTCCTTGGTTTAATAAAAAAGCATCGAAGGGATTGCTGTTTCCACCCAACAAACGATGCGTTTTTGTAAGATGCTTATTCATTTTTTCAATGTCTCTTCCAATTAAAATTCCACCAATTGCTGTGCCGTGTCCATTTAAAAATTTTGTTGTGCTGTGAAAAACAAAGTCAACACCAAAGCGAAACGGTTGTTGTAAATAAGGTGTGGCAAATGTATTGTCAACAGCTACGAGAATGTTGTTGGCTTTCGCAAGTTTTGTTAACTCTTCCAAATCCACACATTGTAGTGTAGGATTTGCAGGCGTTTCCAAATGAATCATTTTTATTTTTGGATTTGCTTTAATGGCTTCTTCAGCTTTATTCAAATCGCGGAGGTCAATAATAATCGGTTCAATATTAAATTGAGGTAAAATATTTGTAATTAATTCTTCCATGCCACCGTATAAAGAATAATGCGTTAAAATTTTATCGCCGGCTTTTAAGTTTCCAATCATTAATGTGGCCAATGCAGCCATTCCAGAAGCGTGTAAAATTGCTTTTACTTGCAAAGGGTTTCCCGTTGTGTCTTTAATTCCCAAAGTTTCCAATGCAGAAATTTTTTCTTCTACTTCTGTAAAATTTGGATTTCCCCAACGACTATAAATGTATCCTTCTTCCATTCCGCTAAAACGACGCATACCTTGTTCCGCATCATCGTACACAAAAGTGGAAGATGCATAAATGGGTGTAATGTGTGCGTACATCGGATCTTGCTTGTGACCGGCATGTAAAGCCACAGAACTAAATCCTGTAAGTGGATAACTTTTATTCATTTTTAAAATTCATTTTTTGAAAATTTGTAATACAAAAAATTCATTCAAAATTAGATAATGTCAAATTTATCAACTCTTTCCTTAATAAAACCGAAACAAGGAATATGAAAGAAGTAATGCTTGAATTGGCTACTTATAATTTTTGGGCGAATAAAAAAATTACTGATTCTATTCTTTTGTTGTCGGATGAAAAACAACGACAAGAATTACCAAGTAGTTTTAAAAGTATATTTCAAACGACATTTCATATTTGGGACGCGGAAAGTATTTGGTGGCAAAGGATGAAATTGAGTGAGCGAATTATTATTCCAAGCGAAAATCAGGAAGGTAAAATGAGCGATGTCGTAAATGGTTTGCTGCAACAATCGCAGCAATGGCAGGATTGGGTTGCAACCGCTTCGGATATTGCACTCGGTCATGTTGTTCAATATCATAATTCAAAAAAAGAATATTTCAAACAACCTGTTTTTCAAATCTTAACGCATGTATTTAATCACGGAACTTATCACCGTGGGCAATTGGTAAATATTTTTCGACAGTTGAGAGTTGAAAAAATACCGCAAACTGATTTCATTGTTTTTTCAAGAAATAGAAAAAAGTCGGTTTTGTAATTCTTAATTACAGTGGTTTTTACCCAAAAACTACAACTCGTTTTTCCTTATTTTCGCAAGTATGATAGCTTTTCTGAATGGAAATTTTAAGCATAAATCTCCAGCACTTGTTCACCTTGAAGTAAATGGCGTGGGATATGAAGTGCAAATAAGTTTAAATACCTATTCAAAAATTCAAAATTTAGAAAGCGGGATATTGTATACTTGTCTATTAATTAGAGAAGATGCACATATTCTTTATGGCTTTTTTGATTTAGCCGAAAAGGAATTATTTATTCAATTAATTAGTGTTTCCGGCGTTGGCGCTTCTACTGCAAGAATGATGCTTTCCTACATGAAACCCGATGAATTGGTTCGGGCAATTATTAGTTCCGATACCAAAACTTTGGAAGGTATTAAAGGAATTGGGAAAAAATCTGCCGAAAGACTTGTGCTTGAATTGCGAGACAAACTAAGCAAGCATCCATTAGATGCAAGTATTTCATCTTCAACACACAATACAGTGCAAGCGGATGCGTTAAATGCTTTGATGGCATTGGGTATTGCAAAAAATAATGCGGAGCAAGCAATTCAGAAAGTAACGCAATCCAATTCCGCAATTGGTTCGGTTGAAGAAATCATAAAACAAGCTTTAAAAACAGTATAGCCTATTGGTTGAAATTTACTTAACTATTATTTCAGAGAAAATTTGCAATTCCAAAAAATCAAAACGCTTCGAGTAGTTACGGCTATGTTGCTTGTCTTTTTATTTGAGTCAAAAGCAATGGCTTCTTCTATATTAAAAATATCAGAAAATCACTTTGCTTCAGATACAATTCCATTGCCTGTTGGCAATCAGTATACCCAACCGTATATCTTCCCCTCTAAAAATCCTTGGCTATTAAAAGATACTTCCTTCTTAAAAAGAAGTATTGAATACGATCCTGTTTCGCAACAATATTTCAGTGTCGAAAAAATAGGGAACAGCTTTTATCGCGCACCAATGACTTTTTCGCGAACGGAGCTTTTAGCACTAAAAGGCAAAGAAGATGAAAACGAATATTTTAGAAAAAGAGCAGCGATGCTCGGAAATTTAAATCGACGACTTTATAAACCTAAGTTCAATTTTTTAAACGATTGGGTTAATCGAATTGTTGGAAATGGAAAAATAGACATTCGTCCAAATGGATACGTGGATATTGCAGCCGGCTATCAAGGACAAAAAATTAATAATCCAACATTACCCGAGCGCGCAAGAAATAATGGCGGATTTGATTTTGATATGAATAGCCAATTTCAAGTGGATGCAAATATTGGCGACAAATTGAAACTTCCCATCAACTACAACACACTTGCAAATTTTAGTTTCGACAATCAATTAAAGCTCGACTACCAAGGTAAAGACGATGAAGTACTGAAATTGTTGCAAGCAGGTAATACAAATTTTACAACAAAGGGCACACTTATTCCCGGCGCACAATCTTTATTTGGAATAAAATCGCAGTTGCAATTTGGTAAATTATTTATCACAACTGTGTTGGCAAATCAACGATCACAGCGTCAGTCAATGGGAATTCAGGGAGGTTCATCCACGCAAACTTTTACTTACAAAGCCGACGAGTACGAAGAGAATCGGCATTTTTTATTTTCTCAATTTTTTAGAAATAATTACAACAAAGGAATGAAGGATTTACCAGTGGTGAATTCATTAGTTCAAATACTTCGGGTAGAAGTTTGGGTAACCAACCGGATGGGCGCTACAACGGAAACAAGAGATATTGTTGCGTTGATGGATATTGGCGAAGGACAACCTTTTGGTTCATGGGCAGGTGCAGGAAATGTGCCGCCAAGAAATAATGCAAACAATCTTTATCCAACAATTCTTGCAACTGCAAATGCAAGAAATTCTACACAAGTACAAAGTGCATTAACGGGATTGGGTTTACAACCTGTTCAAGATTTTGAAAAAACATTTGCAAGAAAATTGCAACCAACGGATTATTATTTCAATCCAAGAATTGGATTTATTTCTTTGAATCAACAACTTCAATCGGATGAAGTGCTCGGCGTTGCATTTCAATATACTTACAATGGAAAAATTTATCAGGTCGGAGAATTTTCTTCGGATATTCCGCCCGATTCCACTGGCACTTCTCAGCCGGTTTTATTTTTAAAATTATTGAAAGCAACATCGCAACGAACCAATCTTCCTATTTGGGATTTGATGATGAAAAATGTTTATTCGGTTGGCGTTGGTCAATTGGAAAAATCAGATTTTAAATTAGATGTGTTGTATGAAGAACCAAGTCTTGGCGAAAAAAATTATATGCCGCTAACTTCTGTTAGTGATCCTTACAAAGGAAGATCCATTATTTCTCTTCTCAACCTTGATCGACTAAATAATCAAAACGATCCGCAAGCCGATGGAGTTTTCGACTATGTTGAAGGCTACACAGTAATTGCGCAACAAAGCCGAATTGTATTTCCGGTATTGGAACCTTTTGGGCGTGATCTGGAATATATTTATAAAGGAGCAGATAGTTTGCAGCAACGAGCAAAATATATTTATTATCCGTTGTATGACACTATCAAAGCAATTGCACAAACATTTGCAAACCTCAATCGGTTTAAATTGAGTGGTAAAAGTAAATCCGGATTAGGAGCAGTCGATTATCAACTTGGATTTAATATTCCGAAAGGTTCTGTAACTGTTTCGGCTGGTGGTCAAATATTGAGAGAAAATATTGACTATGAAATTAATTATGATTTGGGTTCGATGAGAATTATTAACCAAGCAATCATCAATGCAGGTTTGCCCGTAAATGTTCAATATGAAAATAATGCGACTTACGGAATGCAATCCAAAAACTATTTAGCATTGCGGTTGGATTATTTAGCCAGCAAAAAATTGACACTTGGCGGAACGATTGTGCGATTGGGAGAAAGGCCGTTTTTTTGGAAACAGAGTTATGGCGACGATCCTATTCGCAATACGATGTACGGAGTTGATTTTGACTACCGCAGTGAAATTCCTCGACTTTCAAAATGGTTGGATAAACTTCCGTTTTATTCTACAAAAGTAGTTTCTAATATTACAGCTTATGGAGAAGCTGCGTTGTTAAAACCTGGTCATGCGCCACAAATTGGAAAAGGAAATGTAGGCGCAATTTATATGGATGATTTCGAAGGAACGAGAAGCAGCATCGATCTTCGTTTTCCGTTGATAAGTTGGACACTTGCCTCTGCTCCGCAAAAAGCAATTGATAAAAACAACAATATTCTTTTTCCGGAAGCTGAGTTAAACAATAATGTGGAACAAGGTTACAATCGTGCAAAATTGGCATGGTATCAAATCGAACAACAATTACAAGAAGCAAGAAATGCAAACAACCCGTTGCGAAATAATCTTACCGAATTATCGAAACCGGAAGTAAGACAAGTTTATCAGAAAGAAATTTTTCCCAATCGTACAACCGACTTTGGCCAATCTATTTTACCAACTTTCGATCTTGCTTTTTATCCAAAGGAAAGAGGTCCGTACAATTTTGAATTTAGAAATGGAAGAATCAATGCTGCCGGAAATTTGCTGAATCCAAAACAAACTTGGGGTGGCATCATGCGCAATATTGACCAAACAGATTTTGAAACGGGCAATATTGAATTTATAGAATTTTGGTTACAAGATCCTTTCATCAATAAACCGGCAACTGCAAGTGGCGAACTTTATTTGAATCTTGGAAATATTTCGGAAGATGTGTTGAAAGATGGAAAACGTTTATATGAAAATGGATTGCCCACTCCTCAAAATAGAAATTTACCTGTTGACAATACAACGGTTTGGGGAAGAGTGCCTGCCAATCCACTTCAGGTTACAAATGCATTTAGCAATAATACGGTGGATAGGCCTTTTCAAGATGCGGGATTTGATGGATTAACCGATTCGTTGGAAAAAGAAAAGTTTAAAAATTACATTAATACGTTAATTACAAATTTTGGAATTAATTCTTCTGTTTATCAAAAAGCAACCGTAGATCCATCCGCAGATAATTTTAAACATTATCGCGATGGAACTTATGATCAACCATTGGAAGGAATTTTGCAACGCTATAAAGATGTAAATAATCCGCAAGGAAATTCTCCGGTTAATTTAAACAATTCTCAACTTCATGCATTTACAATGTATCCCGATCAAGAAGAATTGAATCGCGATAACACATTAAATGAAGTGGAAGAATATTTTCAATATCGAGTAGAATTGAAACCGAATATGTCCGTTGGTTCAAATTTCATAACTGACAAACGAACTGTTTCGGTTGATTTGATTGATAGAACCCAACGACAAGAAACTTGGTATTTGTTTCGTATTCCGATAACAGGTTATCAAAATAAAATTGGGAATATTCCTGACTTTAAATCCATTCGATTTATTCGCATGTTTCTTACGGGTTTTTCCGATTCGGTAGTTTGTAGATTTGGAAAATTAGAATTAGTTCGTAATCAATGGCGGCGTTTTGGATACGAAATTGATAGCAGTGGTTTATTTAAAAAATTACCAATTAATGATCCGACTACGTTGGATGTACTTGCGGTAAATGTGGAAGAAAATGACAAACGACAACCCATTCGTTATGTAACCCCGCCGGGTATTATTCGTCAAGAACAACTCAGTTCCAATAATATTTCGCTTTTGCAAAATGAGCAGTCGTTAAGTATTCGTGTTCGCGATTTATTAAAAAATGATTCAAGAGCAGTTTTTAAAACAATGCCATTTGATCTTCGTCAATACGGAAGAATTTCAATGTTTGTTCATGCTGAAGAAATTTATCAAAATACATTAAATGATAATGACCTAAGTGCAGTGGTGCGAATTGGAAATGATTTTGTTAGTAATTATTATGAAATAAGAATTCCGCTTAAAATTACAAAATGGGGTGCAACCGATTCGCTTTCGATTTGGCCTCTTGAAAATAATTTAGATTTTGATTTAGAAATTTTGACACAATTAAAATGGAGAAGAAATAAAGCTGCTATTTCTCCATCTAATTATTACAGCGAATTTATTAAAGGGAAAAAATTTGCAATCATTGGTAATCCAAACCTTGGCGAAGTAAGAGGGATGTTGATGGGAGTGGAAAATAATAAATTAGAACAAGCCAATGCAGAAATTTGGTTCAACGAACTTCGTCTTTCGAAAATGGATGAAGAAGGTGGATGGGCGGCACTTGGTAGAGTTGACCTCACGCTTGCCGATTTGGGAAACATCAGTGTTTCCGGTACTGCAAGAACAAGTGGGTTTGGAACGTTGGAGCAACGCGTAAACGAAAGAAGCCGAGAAGATTTTACTCAATTTGATGTTTCTGCAAACATTGATGCTGGAAAATTATTACCTCAAAAAGCGAAAATTCAAATTCCTATTTATGCCGGAATTAGTAGAACCACCACCACTCCAGAATATGATCCGTACGATTTGGATATTAAGTTGAAAGAAAAATTAAATGATGTTCCCAAAAACAAAAAAGATTCTATTAGAAACGATGCAGCAGATATTACCACAATCAAAACAATAACTTTTACGAATGTAAAAAAGAATAAATCAGGAGTTAGAAAAGCACATCCTTGGGATATTTCCAATCTCGATTTCAATTATTCGTATTATCAAATGGAAAGAAATAATCCATTAATAGAAAGTGAAATGATGAGTAGAACACGAGGAGCAATTGGCTATAACTTTGCTATTCAACCACAATACATTGAACCATTCAAAAAATTTATTAAGTCAAATTCGAAATGGGTAACATTTATTAAAGATGTAAATTTTAATTTCAAACCATCGCAGGTTTCTATTAAAGCCGATGCGTTTCGTCAGTTCGGATCTTTACAACCAAGAAATATTGGTGGTAGTTTTTATAAAGTGCCGGAGACTTACGATAAGTTTTTTACATTCGATAGATATTATGTTGTTCAATGGGATTTTACGCGATCGCTTAATCTCGATTTTATGGCAACCAATAATGCTAGAATTGATGAACCGATTGGTCGAATTGATACTAAAATAAAAAAAGATTCTGTTCGACAAAATTTTTTGAAAGGCGGAAGAAACACACGTTTTCATCAGGAAGCAACGCTATCTTACAATTTTCCAACAAACAAATTTCCAATAATTGATTGGACAACTTTGCGTGCAAATTACAAAGCAGAATATGACTGGATGGGCGCATCGTTATTGGCAAGAAATTTGGGAAATATTTTATCAAACGGACAAACGAAAAGTGTAAACGGAGAATTTAATTTCGAACAATTGTATCAAAAATCGAAATTCTTGCGTGCTGTTTTTGCAGATAATCCTCCAAAGAATGAAACAGTCAAAACAGAAATAAAAAAAGAAGTTTCTGTTGATAATAAAAAAAATAGAACAAGCAATGATTCTCTTTCCAAAAAAGAGTTGAAAAAATTACGAAAATTAGAGAGACAAAAATTAAGACTTGCAAAAATTGAAGAAAGAAAAAATAAAATTATTGAAATAAACAATGTGGTAAAATCAGTTGTGCAAGTTGCAACAGCAGTAAAAAGAGTGAGTGTGCAATACACCGAAAATTCAGGAACAAGTTTGCCGGGATATTTAGACAGCACACGCTCTTTCGGGCAAAACTGGAACAGCAAACAACCCGGGTTTGATTTTATTTTTGGCTACCAACCCGATACAAATTGGATAAATAAAAAAGGAAATTTAGGAATGTTGACGCACGACCCCATTTTTAATGCGCTCATTGAACAACGCTATGATGAACATTTGAAAATAACTGCGCAAATAGTTCCCGTTCGAGATTTCAATATTGATCTTAATTTAGATAAAACATTTAATAAAAATTATTCAGAATTATTTAAAGACACATCCGGATTGCCATCGGGTGTTTTAACAAGATTGAACCCGTATGCGATGGGCAGTTTCAGCATTAGTTATATTTCTTATCAAACATTATTTGATAAATATGATCCGAATATTGTTGCAGCAACCTTTAAACAATTCGAAACAAATCGTGCATTGCTTTCGCAAAAATTAGGAAAAACAAATCCGTACAATGGTTCAAATCCTTTGCCGGGAACGGATGGTTATTACAAAGGTTACGGTCGTTATGCGCAAGATGTTTTGGTACCTGCATTTATTGCAGCGTACACAAATAAAAATCCATTGAGTGTGCATTTAGTAAAAAATTCAAACCCTACTATTCGCTCCAATCCGTTTGGTGGATTAATTCCAAAACCCAATTGGAATCTTACTTACAGCGGACTTAGCCGAGTAAAAGGATTGGAAAAAGTATTTTCAAATATTGTAATTCGTCATGGGTATAGCAGTACGTTGAGCATGAATAGTTTTAATACTGCTTTGTTTTTTCAAGATCCACTTCGTTATAGTTTTCCGTCATTTATTGATACGTTGACGAAAAATTATATTCCGTATTTTTTAGTTCCCAATATTACAATTAGCGAAGAGTTCAGTCCGTTGATTTCAATGGATGTTAGTTTCACCAATCAATTAAGTACAAGAATTGAAATTAGAAAAACGCGTCAATTAAGTTTGAGTTTAATTGATTATCAATTGTCGGAAAATCGTTCATCGGAATTCTCAATTGGTGCCGATTGGCGCCGAAGAGGAATTCCCATAATCAAGAAGTTGGGCAAAATGAAATTGGATAACGACATTACTTTCAAGTTGGATTTAAGTATTCGAGATGATGTAACAACGATTAATAAATTGGACCAAAATATTTCGTTGATTACTTCCGGTCAGAAAGTTATTCGCATCAATCCATCAATAGATTATGTTGTGAATAGTCGTGTTCGTGCAACTTTATATTTCGAGCAAACAAAAAATATGCAAAAAATTTCCGGAAGTGGCGATATTACAAATACAAGAGCAGGACTGCAATTGCGAATTTCATTGGCGCAATAATTTTCTATTTATTTCCTATTGAAAAAAATTGCATTAGCTTGTTGCGTGCAAGTAATCGTTAATTCATTGATGCAAACATGCGGTGGAAGTGTGCTGCAATAATAAATTGTTTCGGCAATATCATTTGCAGTGAGTGCTTGTAAACCATCATAAGTTTTTTTTGCAGTTTCTTTATCTCCTTTAAATCTTACTTCGGCAAATTCAGTTTCTGCAGCTCCGGGATGAATGGCGGTAACTTTAATATTGTGTCGCAATAAATCAATGCGCATTGCGTGTGAAATTGTATCTACAGCAGCTTTGCTTGCACAATACACATTCCCTTTTTCATAAACTTCTTTACCTGCAACGGAACCCATATTGATAATTTGCGGATGTTTACTTTTTTTAAGAAATGGTAAAACTGCTTTTGTAACATAAAGCAATCCTTTTAAATTCGTATCAATCATTGTGTCCCAATCGTTCATTGTTGCTTCGTCGAAAAAATCTCTTCCCAATGCAAGTCCGGCATTGTTGATTAATAAATCTATTGATTGCCATTTTTCAGGGATAGTTTCAATTGCAGTATTGACTGCTGATTTATTACTCACATCAAATGGGAGGCAAAGTATTTCAATTCCGAATTTGGTTTCTAATTCTTGTTGAATTTTTATCAATCGTTCTTTTCTTCTTCCATTTAAAATAAGATGAAAACCTTGCGAAGCAAATTTTTGTGCGCAAGCTTCGCCAAATCCAGAAGTTGCACCGGTAATAAATACAATTTTCGTCATAATAAAAATGTAAATTAAACTTTATCGAATTAAAGTCACCGTTCCTTTATCAAAATAAGGTTTACCTGTGTAGTCAACTGCTTTTGCCATCCAAACAAAAGTGTTGGATGTTTGTGCTTTACCATTTATGTTTCCGTCCCATCCTTGTCCGTTAATAGTTGTACTAAAAACAAGTTGCCCCCATCGGTTAAAGATTTTAAAATATTCTATTCGTTCCATTCCTACTGCAATTGGTTTCAATACATCATTGCGCCCATCGCCATTTGGTGTAAAACCGGAAGGGACAAAAATTTGTGGACCGGTACGAAATATATGTACCAATAAATTCGCCGAATCTTTGCAACCTGCAGAATCTGCAACAACTACTTTGTAGCGAACACTATCTTGATTTCCATTTAACAAAGCAATTGGATTGTAAATAAAAATATTATTTAATCCGAGTGGCGGCGACCATAAAAAAGTTACTCCTCCACTTGCATTTAATTGCAATGGTTGATTTACAATTATGGAAGTATCTCTACCTGCAAAGACATTTAATTTTGGTCGAACTGTAACAGAAACCGTGTCGTAGCTTGGTTTTGGACAACCCAACGTATCATTCACTCTAAGAATATAATTTGTTGAAAGAAGTGGCGTAGCAATTGGGTTTAACAAATTGGGATTGTTTAATGAACTCTGCGGTTGCCATAAAAAAGACGAACCAACTATGTTCGCATTTAGTTGACTTGAAGTTCCAAAACAAATGGTGACATTGGGTCCTGCATTCACAACAGGGTAAGGCACTACTCGAATATTTATTGAATCTTTCAAACTACATTTTCCAAGAAATGAAGTAAGCTGATAAGTAGTAGTTGAAAGAGGTGTTGCAATCGGGTTGTTTATAGTTGGATTATTCAGTCCGGTTGTTGGCGACCAAGAATATTGTAACCCATTTGTAGTTGGGTTAAGTTGAATGCCATCACTTCTACAAATAGTTGTATCATTTGGTAAAGAAAGAATGACTGAATCTGCAACACGAACAATGACCGAATCTGTATTTTTACAGCCATTAAAATCAAGTTCTACTTTGTACCAAGTTGTTATTTTGGGAAATACAATCGGATTGTTTGTATTTGCTAAAAGAATGTTGTAGTTGGGTGTCCAAGTAAAATTACCGATTCCCGAAACCGGGATTCGTAAAGTGTCAACACTGCAAATAAGTGTATCGCGAAAAGAAAAGTTGATTGGAGGTTTATCTAAAATGGTAATAATTTTTGTAATTGTATCGGTACACCCTTTTGTACTCGATGAAATCAGTTGCACATTTTTATCGCCAATTGTTGGATAAGTATAAACAGGGTTTTGTAAAATCGAAGTATCGTTAATTAAAGTTGGCTCTCCAAAATTCCATCGCCAACTATTTAAAATTCCATAAGTGGCAGTTGATGCATCTGTAAAAAAAACGGGTTTGTTTACACAAATTCCAACCGAAGTAAAGTCTGGTACAAAATTTGGATAAAGTCCAAGTTGCATGGTGGCTGAATCGGAACAAGGATCTCCTTTATTTACAATTAATTTTATTAGATAAGTTCCTGTATCTGCATAATTATAAGTTGGTGTTGGTAAATTAGATGTATCTCCTAAAATGGTGGTAACGCCAAAATCCCAATTCCAAGAATAAATGAGCGGAGAAGGAGCTAAATTTTGGAAAGCAACACTTAAATCATCACAAAAAATTGCTGCAAGTGGCAACTCTGCTGAAACAAAATCGCAGTCGGCAACCTCCAAGATAAAATCTTTTCGATGGCTATTGATAATTTGGCCATTTCGCCATTCATTTACACAAACTGCAATTACATACGAACCGGCAACAGAAGGAGCAACGCCCGAAATAATACCTGTATTTTGATTGATAGTAACACCTGGTCCCAATGGAGTTACAAAGGAATAGCCAGTTCCATAAGGAACCCAAGAATAAGGTGGAGGTAGTGGATTGGTAATAACAGTTTGTGGATATAGATTTCCCTCAAAAGCTTCGCATAATTCATAAGTAAGTTGATCTCCATCTACATCGGCTGCACTAAAATCAAGTGTGAAATTTCGATTATGGCAAACTAAAGCTGTGTCGCGTAGAAAAAATTTTGGGCTGGAATTGTGACCAGTTCCAATTGTTGATGTTCCCGCAATACTTCCCAAATAAGTAGCTCCAATATTTACTGCAGGAGGCGTAAGGTTTGAAATTCCATCTACTCGACAACAACGTTGGTAACTAATCCAATAGCCGGCTTGATTGTCTGAAAGAGTAACTATAAAGAAATAATAACCCACCTCGTATTTTACATTGGGGGCATTAACAATACAAGGAATAATTCCTGATTGTTCAATGATATCTATATGGTCGAGGTTTACTAAAAATGGAGAACCGACAACTGAGTTATTGTTTGCTTTATCGAAAATGCCAATGTTTGCCGTAGCATCTATTTGGGCACCAGTCGAATGAAAATCACGGAATATACGCAGTGTGATTCTGTATTGGCTTGTATTTGGATTGACTCCAGGTCCAAGATATTCGTGATAAATTTCCCCACCAGTAATATGTCGTGCATAAGTAAATTGAAGAAAACTCAGAAAAAAAAATAAGAGTAATAATATTTTTTTCATTTTCTAATTCTGTTATCCTTTTAATCAAAATTTCAGAAGGGCACTAATTTAGAAATAAGTATAAATGAAAAGTTTAAACTTCGAAAAATTAGTAACAACTAGTTATTTCATTAAAAACACAGTACCTTTTTTAAAATGTTGTTTCCCTATTATATCTGTTGCCTTTACCATCCAAACATAAGTGCCCGCATTTTGTTCAATATGATTTATGGTTCCATCCCAACCACTGCCATCCATTTTATTTGAATCATAAATTAACTTTCCCCAACGGTTATAAACTCTGAAATATTCAACCGAGCTTATTCCAATATAAATTGGTCGAAAAACATCATTTTTCCCATTGGCATTTGGTGTAAATCCATTTGGAACATAAATGTCTGGTGGTATTTTTAGTACGGTTACATTTACCGATGCGTTTACCGAACATCCTGCTTGATTAGTAACTTTTACTTGATACGTAACTAGCGGAATGTTGCCATCCAAAATTGTAATTGGGTTTGAAATAGTTGCATTATTCAATCCAAGTGTTGGTGTCCATAAATAAGTTGAACCACCAGTTGCACCTAATTGCAATGGCATATTTGCAATTACAGTTGTATCTCTGCCAGCACTTGCAATAATTTGTGCACCTACATTTACAGTAACTGTATCATAACTTGGTTTGGGGCATCCGGAAATATTACTTACTGTAGATAAAACATATTGAGTTGTAATGGTTGGATTTGCAATTGGGTTTAAAATCGTGGGATTGTTTAAAGAAGTTGTTGGCGACCAACTAAAAGAAGTTCCTCCGTGTGTTGCATTAAGTTGCGCCGAACCACTAAAACAAATTGTAGTATCAATTCCTGCATTTATTGTAGGTCGCGATACAACATTTACTCTTACATTTTTAGATTTTGAACATCCTCCAATTATTGAATTGAAAGTATAAATTGTAGTTGCTGCTGGTGATGCAATCGGATTCAAACTCGCAGGATTACTTAAAGTTGCTGGCGGACTCCATAAATATTGAAGTCCATCCGTTGAAGCTAATAATTGTGCTTGATCGTTTATACAAATTGAAGTATCACTATTTATATTTACAGTTACAGAATCAACCACACGGACTAATACAGAATCTTCATTGGTGCAACCATTATCATTTAATTCTAATTTATACCAAGTAGTAATTTTAGGAAAAACACGAGGTGCTGCTGAAGTTGAGTTGATGATATTATAATTGGGTCGCCACAGAAAAGAACCACTTCCACTTGCTAGTAGTTGAATTGTATCAACACTACAAATCAATGAGTCTTTAAATGCGAATGAAATAGTAGGTTTATTTATAATTTCAACATTATTATAAATAGTATCTCGGCACCCTTTACTACTTCCAACTATAAATTCTACATTATAAATTCCTGTTTGCGAATAAGTGTATTGTGGGTTTTGCAATCGCGATGTGTCGTTAGTAAGTGAAGGAACTCCAAAATCCCATCTCCACGAATTAATCGTTCCATAAGTTGCAGTAGAAAGGTCGTTGAACTGTAATGTACTATTTACACAAGTAGAGCCAGAGAAATTGAAATTTGGGAAAAATCCAGGAAAAACTCTAACCTCTGCAGTTGTGGAATCGGAGCATGGTTGGTTTCTGTTGGCTATCACTTTTACAATATAAACTCCGGTATCTGGATAGGTGTAACTCGGATTAATTAATATAGAAGTGTCGCCTAGTGTACTATTGTCTCCAAAATTCCAGAAATAAGAATTAATAAAAGTATTAGGAGTTAGATTTTGAAAAGAAACAGTGTAATCAGTACAGTTTGTATAACCTTCTGCCTCTAATGTAACTGAAGCTACATCACAGTCGGCAATTTCTATTAACAAGTCTTTTCGTTGTGTAGCAATTAATTCACCATTTCGATATTCGCTAACACAGACAGTAACTACATAAGTTCCGACCGAAGGTGCTGTCCCAGTAATTAATCCATTAGTTGTATTAATTGTTACATTAGGACCTAAAGGTGAACTACCCGAATAGGGAGCAATATATGGGACAGAAGTATAGGGTGGGTTTAATGGAGGATTAGGTACGACAGAGCTGGTTGACCCTCCAACATAGGCATTACAAAAACTATACACCAGTTGGTCGTTATCTTCGTCTAAGGCATTAAAACTATAAGAAAATTGATAACTGCTACAACTTATAACTGTATCCACGCCAACAAACTTTGCACTATTATTTGCAGGCGCATTTGCTACCATTGCAAAACCAGGAATTTCGGCAGAATAGGTAGCTCCTATACTACTAGAATTGGAAACATTAATAAGTCCACCTACTCGGCAACAGCGTTGATAAGATAAAATGTATCCATTCGCCGTTCCAGGTAATGTAATGCTAACAGTATAATATCCCACTTGGTAACTTACAACGGGAGGGTTAATAATACAAGGGCTAGGAGAAGTAAGCGTAATTATAGGAGAAGAAATCAGTGGTGCAATTTCAACTCTAACGAATGCATTTGTAAATTTATCAAAAATACCAATCGCTGCATTTTGGTCAAGTCCAGCGCCCGAACCCATATCTCTATAAAGTTTTAATGTAACAGAATAAGTGTAATTGTTCCCTGACTGACTAACTAGAGAGTAAAACATTTCGCCTCCAGTAATGTGAGATGCATTTGCAGGTAAAATAAAAAAAAAGCAAAAAAGGACGGCACAAAAAAATCGTTTCATTGATTAAAAAAGAGTTTGAATTTTTAGGTTAGCATCATATGCTTTTTAAGAGTAGTAAATATATGAATTTAGAAATTGTAATGTATAATTCATGAAATAATTAACAGGAATTCGGATGACAATTATTTACTTCTAAAAAAAGATCGAACCGTGGAAATCCCAACAAGTGGCAATAAAGCAATATTCATTTCTTGTGGAAGAAACCACCAGCTTGCCATTAATAATAAATTAATATAAAAACTAATTCGAAAATATTTTTTTATCCATTTTGATGTACTAAAAATCATAAACGATACAACTAAATGTGTCGGCAAAGCCCATAGCAAATTGAAATTGTTTTTAAACATCGAATGCGTGGTAAAATATCCCATATACAATAAGAAAAAACCTAAAGCTCCGCAACTGAAGAAAAAGAATAAGTCGAAAAACTTTAAAATGGGTTGAGTTGAATTTATTAAACTTAAAATAATAATTAGTAAAAAGAAAATACTGAAAATTAAAAATGGAGTAAAAAAAGATTTTATGTTTTGGAATACTGTAATTGGTAGCAATGTTGTTTTTTCTAAAACTAAATTACCATTGAAACTGTTACTAGAATCTGCTGCGTGTAATAAATAGTCTGGCAAAAACATGGCTTCGTTATTAGAAATCGTTCTGTCCAAATCACTTCCGAGTAAAATGTCAATTCCCAATTTACTCCAGTTTCTTCCACTTGTATCTAAATATTCATGCAATAAATTTCTGAAACTCGTGGTTTCATTGGGAAGTATATTTTTGGTTTGTATTGAATCGGAGGAGTTGCTTTTTAACAAATCTCTAATTCGAGTTGTGCAATTATCGAAAGTGAAATCGTAACGATAAAATTTGTTTTCTTCTTTTATATTTTCTAAAAGTGCAGCTTCGATTTTATTTTTTTCATCACAACTTAAGTTTAACAATTGTTCCGTTACTCCCCGATGATAATATTGATATTCCCAAATAAAAAGTGGAAAAGAATCAACAGAAATAAAATACTCTAAATTTCCATGAATAAATTTTTGGATAAAATACGGGTCGTCAAATTCAAAAGTTCCATAATTATAAACTAAATCACTGCTGGTTTTCGTGTTGGTAACACGAATGGCACTATGTCCGAAAGTTGAATAAAGTTCTTGTCCTGGAGCACAAGTGAGTAAGCTGATTCGAAGCGAGCAATCTTGTTTATTTAATGAATCAATTTGAGCAGTGGCTGCAAACGAAAATAAAATTAAAAAAACAAGTACAATTTTTTTCACATTTTATTATTGAAATTATAATAAATAGGGGCTAATTATTTGCTGCTGTAGTTTGGTGCTTCTCTTGTAATATCCACGTCATGTGCGTGGCTTTCTTTCATACCTGCATTGGTAATTTTTATAAAGGAAGCTTTTTTAAGTTCGTTAATATTTTTTGCACCACAATAACCCATTCCCGCACGAAGACCGCCGGTAAATTGATGAACGATTTCCTTCAAAGTCCCTTTGTATGCAACTCTGCCTTCAATTCCTTCTGGTACATATTTCTTTTTATCTTCTTCTGTATTTTGAAAATAACGATCACTGCTACCAACACTCATTGCACCCAAAGAACCCATTCCTCTATATTCTTTAAATTTTCTTCCTTCGTAAATTATTGTATCGCCGGGGCTTTCTTCTGTTCCTGCAAATACACTTCCCATCATTATTGCATCAGCACCTGCTGCTAACGCTTTTACCATATCGCCTGTAAAACGAATTCCTCCATCTGCAATTAGTGGAATGTTTTTTGTTTTTAAATAAGAATAAGCGTCCATCACGGCAGTAAGTTGAGGTACTCCCGCACCTGCAACAATTCTTGTGGTGCAAATTGAACCGGGACCGATTCCAACTTTTATTGCATCCGCCCCTGCTTGTACCAAGGATTTTGCACCTTCGGCTGTTGCAATATTTCCTGCAATAACATTTATTTTTTTAAAATTCTTTTTAATATTTTTTAAAGCATCAATAACTCCTTTACTATGTCCATGTGCACTGTCCAAACAAATAATATCAACAGCAACTTGTTGCAAAGCCGAAACTCGATCGAGGTAATCGGAAGTAATTCCAACACCAGCACCAACTAATAATCTGCCAAAAGAATCTTTAATTGCATTGGGGTGATTGTAAAGTTGCATAATGTCGCGGTAAGTAATTAATCCAATTAATTTTCCCGCTTTATTTACAACAGGTAGTTTTTCAATTTTATATTGTCGTAAAATTTTTTCTGCTTTTTTTAAATCAGTTCCTTCCGGAGCAATTACAAGATTTTCTTTTGTCATTACTTCACTTACTTTTCTCGATAAGTCATTTTCAAATCGTAAATCACGATTGGTAAGAATTCCAGTTAACCGACCAGAATTATCAATAATAGGAATCCCACCAATTTTATTTTCACTCATCAATTGAATAGCTCTTCCAATAGTTGCGTTTTCTAAAAGCGTAATGGGATCTAATATTAATCCGTTTTCACTTCTTTTTACTTTTCGAACTTGTGCAGCTTGTTGCTCAATACTCATGTTTTTATGTAGTATTCCAAGCCCGCCTTCTCTTGCTAATGCGATAGCTAAAGTTGCTTCAGTAACAGTGTCCATTGCAGCAGAAAGAACAGGAATATTGAGTGAAATATCTTTTGTGAGCTTTGTTTTGACTGATGTTTCTCTTGGCAATACCAAACTGTAACCAGGAACTAACAATACATCGTCAAAGGTTAATCCTTCTTTAACTATTTTATTTTCTGTTTTTTTTCGGGGGGGAGTATTTCTTGTTGCCATGTGCAAAGATAGCGGGGATCTGGTTTATACACCAAATGAAATTTTTTAAGAAAGTGTGTAAATTTTTCCTGGTAATGAATTTACAATTCCTTGCAGCTCCAAGTTTAGCATTGCTGTTGCAAAAATTGAATTGCTAAGATTACTTTTTAATTTCAACTCATCTATTGAAACTAATTCTTGCTCTTGTAAAAGGTCTACAATAATTTTTTCTTCTTTGCTAAATTCCACAAAAAGTGTTTTTTGTTTTTTCGTTTTTGCTTTCGTTTTTTCTTCCCAACCCATTACGGCTAATAATTCTTTTGCTTCGGTAAAAAGTATTGCTTTGTTGTTTCGAATAAGGTAATTGCATCCGCTACTTTTTTTGTCGGTTAATTTTCCGGGAACCGCAAACACATCTCTATTATAGCCGTTTGCTAATTCTGCCGTAATCAAACTGCCGCCTTTAATATCCGTTTCAATTACAATTGTCGCATCACTTATTCCGGCAACAATTCTATTTCGGATTGGAAAATTATGTTTGTCTGGTTTTGTTTTACTTTGAAATTCGGTTAATAATCCCCCATTATTTTTCAACATTTCTTTAGCAAGATTTGCATGCGTCGATGGATAAATTTGGTCTAAACCGTGAGCTAAAACGCCGATCGTGCTCAGTTCATTTTTAATTGCGTTTTTATGAGCAAGTGCATCTACACCCAGCGCCATTCCGCTAATGATGAGTATATTTTGTGAAGCAAGTTCAGTAATTAATTTTTCAACTATTTGTTTTGCATAATTAGTATTGGAGCGTGTTCCGACTATCGAAATAATTTTTGAAACATTTAAATCAGCATCACCTTTATAAAACAGCATGGTGGGGGAGTCGTAACAATTTAATAATCGTTGCGGATAATTTTTATCGGTGATAAAGAGTGGTTGAATTTTATACTTTTCGATAAACGCAATTTCTTCTTCTGCTTTTTTAAAATTGGAAAATGATTTTATTTTTTTAGCTCTTATTTCGCCAATTCCGTCAAGTGTTTTTAATTGAGATTCTTTTGCATTGAAAATGGAAGCAGCATCTCCAAAATGTTCAATAAGCAACTTGGCTTGTACGCATCCAATTTGCGAAACTTCTGAAAGTGCAAGTTGAAAAAGCAAATCATTTGCCATAGCCGAATATAACAAATTTGCAAATAATCAAAAAGCTGTTTTCGTAGGTTTTAATTTTAATCAATCCAACTTAATGTGCAGTAATTTTCATTTCAGTTCTTCTGTTTTGAGTTCGTCCTTGCTCCGTTTCGTTGGTGGCAATTGGTTTCGTATCGCCAAAACCTTTGCTTGTAAGTCGATTTTTCGAAACACCTTTATCAATTAAAAAAGAAACAACAGCATTTGCTCTATTTTCCGAAAGTAAATTGTTGTCAATTTCTTTTCCGATATTATCGGTATGGCCACTAATTTGTATTTGTAAAGATGGATTGAGTGTAAGCAGTTGAACAATTTTTTCTAATTCTAATTGCGATTCAATTTTTAAATTTGATTTTGCATTATCAAAAAAAATATTTTTCAGAATTATAGCTGCATTTATTTCAATTGGTTGCAATGCAATATTTTTTTCATAAGCTGAATCAGAATCATTTTGTTTCAATAAAAAATTATCGGAATAAAACAAATAGTTTTTACGATTGACCGTGAACGCGTAATTTTTTCCGACGGGCAATGTCATTAAATAATTTCCTTTTTCATCTGTTTGAATTGTTGAAACCAAACGACTGGTTTCAAGCTCGGTCAATTCTACCGTTGCGGGCAAACCTTGCAACGTTTTTTTATCAAACACAACTCCTTTTATCCAAAGTGTTTTTTGTGCACGAATATGTTTTGGCAATTCAAAACTATAGATATCCAAACCGCCACGGCTATCACTTTTATTGCTGGAATAATAAGCTGTTGTTGCATTTGCAGCTACAAACAATGTTCCTTCTTGATGAATTGTATTGATTGGAAACCCTAAATTTTCGAGTTGACTCCAAACCGCATTTGGTCCCTTACGAATTAAAAACAAATCATCTCCGCCATAACCAACCAAACCATTGGAAGTAAAAAATAATGTTTGATTATCAGAATGAATAAACGGTGAACTTTCATCTCCTTTTGTATTTATTTCGGGGCCAAGATTTTCCGGAATGCTCCAATTTCCATTGGGCAATAAATGCGAAACATAAATATCGCTTCCTCCAAATCCGCCCCATCTGCGGCTTGCGAAATAAAGATCTTTTTTATCGGGCGATAAACAAGGCTGCGAATCCCATTGATCCGAATTGATATTGCCACCGAGATTGATGGCTTCGCTCCAACCAGTTTTTGTAAAGTAAGAAATATAAATATCGCATCCGCCCCAACTATCGCTTCGGTTGCAAGCTGTAAATACAAGCCACTGCCCGTCTTGCGAAATGTTTTGTGCGCCTTCATTCAACTTTGTATTTACATTACCTAAAAGTGGTACAGCTTTTTCCCAGGTTTTATTTAATGCTTTCGAAGAAAAAAAATCTTCATTGGTATTTCCAACATTGCGTGTAAAAACCAATTCGCTTCCATCAATTGTCAGCGAAGGAAAATATTCCGATTCGTTGCTGTTGATAGAATCACCCATATTTATTGGAACGAATTGATAGCTATTATCTAAACTTTTCTTTTGTTGTTCAATTGCAAATTCAAAACATTTTTTTCGATATTCACCGGCTTTGCGAGCTGTTTCGCCATGCTGATTATTCGATAAATATTTATTTAAAGTTTGAATTGCTTTTTCAAATTCGCCATTGCCGGCAAGGTTTATAGCGTAAGGTAAATTATAAAAAAAAGTTCGCGCACTGTCTTTTATAAATGCTTTTTCAAAATAGGAAATTGCAGCTGCGTGGTTTTTTATTTCTGCATAAACACCCGCCAACGATAAATAAGCATCTACATAATTGGAATCTGTTTCGATGATTTGTTGAAGAAGAACAATTGCTTGTGAATATTCTTTTTCTATTGCTTTGTTAATGGCGGCTTCGTAATTTTTTTTTACAATTTCATTAAGTTGCGTCGAATTTTTGGATTGAGAAAAAGCTTCACAAGTAATGGCGACGAATAAAATTAATTTTAAAAAATACTTCATTGCAATATTAAAAATGGATAACGAAACTATCTATTTATTATTGGCGAATGGCTAAAATCTTTATGGAACATTTATGTATTTATGAATCTGAAGACTAAGTTCCCATTGTGGGTTTGTTTTAATATAGTCAACAATTAATGGCATCATTTCTGCAAATTTTCCCCATTCGGGTTGCAAGTATAATTTGCAATTGGGCGAAACATTTTTTGCATGATTTTCGGCCCATGCAAAATCAGATTTATTAAAAACAACCACTTTTAATTCGTTCGCAAAAGAAAGATTTTCGGGCAGTGGCGCTTTGAATTTTTTTGGCGAAAGACAAATCCAGTCCCAGTTACCGCTAAGTGGATATGCGCCTGAAGTTTCGAGGTTTGTTTTCAATCCTAATTTTTGCAGTTCATTTGTTAAGTAATTCAAATCATGCATTAACGGTTCGCCGCCGGTAATTACAACAATTTTTGCTGCAGTTTTTTTTACTTCATCACACAAGTTTTCAATTTCAAAACAAGGATGTTTTTCAGCATCCCAACTATCTTTTACATCGCACCAAGTACAACCCACATCACATCCGCCAAGCCGAATAAAATAAGCAGCCTTGCCTTGGTGAAATCCCTCGCCTTGCAGCGTGTAGAATTGCTCCATTACAGGCACCGCACTTTTTTTATTGATGGATTTATCAATCATTATTAAATTGATTCTTTATTAATTTTTCTGTGAACAGGAATGAAAAGTATTTTGTAAAAGTGCGGCAATAGTCATGGGGCCAACGCCACCGGGAACAGGAGTAATCCACGAAGTTTTTGGAGCTACATTATCAAAATCCACATCGCCAACTAATTTATATCCGGTTTTTTTTGTTGCATCTTCCAATCTTGTAATCCCAACATCAATTACTATCGCACCTTCTTTAACCATGTCGGCAGTTACAAATTTTGGTTTCCCTAATGCAGCAATAATAAGATCGGCTTGTTGACAAATTGCTTTCATGTTTTTGGTTTGGGAATGGCATAAAGTAACCGTACAATTACCGGGGTTTTTATTTTCACTCAATAAAATACTCATCGGCCTTCCTACAATATTGCTGCGCCCAATTACTACGGCATGCATTCCTTTGGTTTCAATTTTATAATGTTGTAATAAAAGTATGATGCCGAAAGGCGTTGCAGAAACAAAACTCGAATTTCCTTGCACCAAATTGCCCACATTGATTGGATGAAAACCATCTACGTCTTTTGCCGGAGAAATTGCATTGATGATTGCCGTTTCCGAAATATGTTTTGGCAAGGGAAGTTGAACTAAAATTCCGTCAATAGCTTGGTTACTATTCAATTTTTCTATTTCTGTAATTAATTCTTTTTCAGAAATAGTTGTTTCTAATCTTACCAATGTGGAAATAAATCCTACTTCTTCGCATGCTTTTACTTTAGCCGCAACATAGGTTTCGCTTGCGCCGTTTGACCCAACAAGAATTGCGGCCAAGTGCGGAATTTTTTTTCTGGCAGCACTCAATTGAGTAACCTTTTCTTTTAATTGATTTTTAATTGCTTGAGAAGAAATTTTCCCGTCTAAAATTTGCATGAAGCAAAGGTAGGCGCAAAGAAATTCTGTTCAAAAGGAAAACTAATGAGAATAAATTACTTTTTGTATTAATACGACTTTAGTAACTTGTAATCAATCAAAATTATTTTAAAATCAAAACCTGTCGTTTGAAAGTAATTTCTTTCCTACTTCCGTTTGTATTTTTTCATTTTTTTGTAAATGCACAAACGGTTCACCACCCACAGTTTTCGGTAGGTGCATTTGGTAATTTTTCAAATGATGTTTTTTCTATTACTTCCAATCCGGCTTCGTTGGCGAATTTTAAACAACCATCTGTAGGAATTTATTTCGAAAAAAAATACTTGTTGAACGAACTCAGTTTTATTCAAACAGCAACTGCAATTCCAACTCGTTCCGGAAATTTTGGAATTAAAACAAGTTATTTTGGTTTCAACAATTACAATGAAACAGCTTTGGGGCTTGTGTATGCACGAAAACTCGGAACTAATTTCGACATTGGCGTTCAATTTGATTATGATAAAATAACTGTTGCATCTTATGGAAAATCTTCATTTGTAAATTATTCAGTTGGGCTATTATTTCAGTTGAATGAAAATTTTCATTTTGCATTTAATACATACAATCCGATAGAAATAAATAATGAAAAAAATACCGAAATAAAATTTGCATCAAATTACAAATTTGGAGTTGGCTACAAACCTTTCGATAAATTTTTTCTTGCCGTAGAATTAGAAAAAGAAAAACAACAATTGCCGTTTGTAAAATTGGGAATACAGTATCGTTTTTTGCCACAAATTTTAGCGCGAGGTGGAATAGAAACCAATACTGCACTTATTTATTTTGGTGTCGGCTATTTTTTTAAATCGTTTCGGATAGATGTTGTTACGAGCCACCATCCTCAATTAGGAATAACTCCGGGGCTTTATTTTTTTTATAATTTCAAAAGAAAACAAAAATGAAAAAATTTGTTTTTTTAATTTGTTCTTTCTTGTTTTTGCAAATTTTTTGCAAAGCGCAAATTGTTGCAACAGGCCACGAACAACAATTGGAAAATAGCGCCAGTCAGTTAGATTTTGATATTGAAGATGATAGTTATTTACAACAATTAGAATATTTTTTAAAACATCCAATTCGGCTAAACAGTGCGACAGAAAAGGAATTGAAAGAATTAAAAATGTTGTCGGGTTTGCAAATCGCCAGTTTTTTTTCTTATAAAAAATTGATTGGTTCTATTTCGAGTATTTATGAATTGCAATCAATTCCGAGTTGGGATATTTCAACGATCAAAAAAATAATTCCTTATGTTATAATTGGCGAACCGCAACTTTTCAATTTTAGCAAATCGAAAATTTTATCCGACGGACAACATATTTTTTTATTTCGAACTTCGCAAGTGCTTGAAAAAGCAAAAGGGTTTAACAATTATCCAACTCCGGGCAAAAAATATTTAGGATCGCCACAAAAAATATTTTTACGCTATCGTTATCAAATGGGCAATGAATTGCAATATGGATTTACCGGAGAAAAAGATGCTGGCGAACAATTTTTTAGTGGCAATCAAAAAACAGGATTTGATTTTTATTCCTTTCATTTTTTTATAAGAAAGAAAAAAAATATTCGTTCGTTTGCACTTGGCGATTTTACCGTAAACATGGGACAGGGCTTGATTCAATGGCAACAACTAAGCTTTGGAAAAAGTGTAGTGATGACATCAATTGAAAAACAAGCCGCTACTTTATTGCCGTACAATTCTGCCGGCGAATTTTCATTTCATCGCGGAACGGCAATTACCATTCAGAAAAAAAATACAGAAGCAACAGCATTTATTTCGTATCGAAAACTAAGTGCCAATTTTATAAAAGATACTTTTTCGAAAGAAGAGGTTGTTTCTTCTTTTCTTAATTCCGGCTATCACCGTACAGAAAGTGAAATACAAGATAAAAACAAGTTGGGGCAATTTTCATTTGGCGGAACAGTAAAATATAAATTCGGAAATAATCATGTTGCAATTAATGCAGTTCAATATATGTTTTCGAATACAATCAATAAAAATGATGCGCCCTATAATTTATATGCAATCAATGGAAAAGATTGGAGCAATTTTAGTTTGGATCATAATTATAGTTTTAAAAATATTTATTCGTTCGGAGAAATTGCCATTGATAAAAATTTCAACAAAGCAATTTTGCAAGGGATGCTTTTTAGTGTTGATCCAAAACTTGATTTTTCTATTTTGTATCGAAATATTAGCAAAACATATCAAGCTGTTGGCGGAAATGCTTTTACTGAAAACACATTTCCACAAAATGAAAAAGGATTATTTGCCGGTATTTCAATTCGCCCAACAAACTCATGGAAAGTGGATGCTTACTTTGATGTGTTTCAATTTCCTTGGCTGAAATACGGTGTGGACGCACCAAGCAACGGAAAAGATTTTTTTGTTCAGCTTAGTTTTAATCCCAATAAAAAGTTTGAAATTTATACGCGTTATAAAAATGAATCGAAAGAACAAAATGAAACGAACAATTCAACCGCAACAAATTTTTTGGTTCTCATCCCAAAACTAAGTTGGCGAACACAATGGTCGTATCAATTTAATTCCGCTTTTTCATTAAGAAACAGAATTGAATTTTTATGGTACAATACTAAAAATGCAAATTCCGAAAACGGCTTGCTAACTTTTGTTGATGGAATTTTTCATCCGTTTGAAAAAAAATGGTCGAGCAATTTGCGCTTGCAATATTTTAAAACAAATGGATACAATAGCAGAATTTATGCATATGAAAATGATGTGTTATTTTATTATAGTATTCCTGCTTTTTTTGATGAAGGTTTTCGATACTATGTAAATATTAATTATTCGCTTACTAAAAATAGTTCTGTTTGGTTGAAGTGTTCGCAAGTAAATTATTTGAAAAAAAATAAAATTGGTTCGGGGTTGGATGAAATTTCAGGGGCAAAAAAAACAGAAATCAGGGTATTAATGCGAGTAGCATTATAAATAATTCCATTTTTTTTGTTTCAATTTTCAATATATATCTATATATTGCGGCAGCAAATTTCCTAATTTAGGTGTCTTTATAAATACCTAAGTTGTATAAATTTAGATATATAATCAAGTTTTTTTTAATTAAAATTAATCTCCAAATGAGAAAAATTGCATCGCTGTTAATGGCCGCTTTACTATGCTCAGTCTTAGTATTCGCCCAATCCCGTACTGTTTCGGGTGTAATTACAGATGCAAATGGAAAATCAGTTCCGTTTGCTTCCGTTACAGTTAAAGGCACCAAAAATGGTGTTACTGCTGATGCTGATGGACGCTTTAGTATTAAAGGCGTATCAGCTGGCGCAGTATTTTTAGTTAGTTCTGCAGGTTTTGAAGACAAAGAAGCAACCGTTGGTGCATCTGACAATGTCAATGTTACCGTTAATGCTACAGGTGCTATGACCGAAGTAGTAGTTACAAGTGCTTTCGGAATCAAAAAATCACAAAGAACAACACCTTACAGTGCTCAAGTAATTAAAAGTGATCAACTGAACATTACTTCAAACACTAACATTGTTGAAGCATTAGCTGGTAAAGTTGCTGGTGTGCAAACCAGGTCACAGTCAAATGCAAAATTGAACTCAGAAGATTTTCTTCGTATTCGTGGTGGACAATCTCTTGGTGATAGAGGTCCAATCTTCATAGTTGATGGTACTATAGTAAACTCATTTGATGTTAACCCAGATGATATAGAAGATGTAACTGTTCTTAAAGGAGCAAATGCAACTGCACTATTTGGAGAAAGAGCAGGTAGCGGTGCAATTGTAATGAATAGCAAAAAAAGAGGTGCTAAGCAAGGAATCGGTGCAGAAATTACACAAAGTGTAATGTCTGATATGGTTTACATTATGCCTCAATACCAAAATGAATATGCCGGTGGTGCTTCTGCTGATTTAATGAAATATACTTGGCAAGCTGGCCAACCAATTGAATGGAAAGCATTAGATGGAAAATATTTTCACGATTATACCGATGACGCAAGTTGGGGGCCTCGTATGACAGGTCAAGAATATATTCCTTGGTATGCTTGGTTTCCTGGTCATAAATATTCTTTAAAGACAGCTCCGCTTGTTGCTCAACCTAATAATGCTAGAGATTTCTTTAACAAGGGATTGACAACAACTACGAATGCATCTTTTACTAAATCCGGTCCCGGAAGTAATATTAGAGTTTCTTACACGAATCAGAGCATTAAAGGAATGATTCCAAGTTCAAGCTCTATTCGTCATACATTATTTACTACAGCTTCTTTTGATTTGAACGATCATTTTTCTGCTGGTGTAAATTCTACTTATACTACACAAAGAATTCGTGGTGAATTCAGTGATGGTTATGCAAATAACTCATCTGGTTCATTTACACAATGGTTCCACCGCAATTTGGATATGGGAATCATGAAAGAATTAAAAGATTTTCAATCTCCAAATGGAACAATGGCATCTTGGAATCTTTTAACTAATCCTGATGGAGCTGGTGGTTATAATGATATTATTGGAAACTACTGGTATAATTTCTACAGTTATTTCCAAAATCAAAATAACTTACAATCAAGAGATCGCATATATGGAGATTTTTATCTTCAATACAAGATGAATAGGAATTTTAATGTAAAAGCAACTATTCGTAAAAATCAAATTACTTCTTATTACGAAAACATTACCACTTCCATGTTGCAAAAAAGTGCTGGACAATCCGGCAACTTAGCAGGTTACGCAACTGGAGAGACTTATTACAAAGAGTACAACTACGAAGCATTGGCAAATTACAACAATAGTTATTTTTCTAATAGACTTGTTGTAAACGTAAATGCTGGTGCGAATGTGTTGGATATTGAATCTAAGTCGGTAGCAATGGCTACATCAAATGGTTTGAATGTTCCTGATTATTATGCAATTAATAATTCAGTTGCACAACCAAGTGTGTCTAACGGTCGTTCGCAATCAAAAGTAAATTCTTTGTTCATTAACGGAGATTTAGAGTGGAGTAAATATGCAAGTTTCACTTTCGCATTAAGAAATGACTGGTATTCTGCAAACCCAGTTGCTCACCCTGATCTACTTTCTCCATCTGTTGGAGCAAGTTTAATATTCAGCGAATTTACAAAATCAAGTTTGCCTTGGTTAAGTTTTGGTAAAGTGTTTGCAAGTTGGGGTAAAAAACCTCTCCCATTAAATACTTATCAAAATAACTTCGGTTATTCTACCGGTCAATATTTATGGAATGGAAACTTCCTAATGACAACACCGAATGGAGCAGTTGATCCAAACCTTGTCGGTAGTACAATTTCTACTTACGAAGCAGGTGTAGATCTTCGGTTCTTAAAAGGTCGTTTAGGTGTAAATTTTACTTATTACAATGACGATAATGATGGAGAGCCATTGAATGTTGCTGTAAGTGGTGTGAGCGGATTTACTTCGGTTGCAAATAATGCGGTTCATATTCAGCGTGAGGGTTTTGAAGTTCAAGTTACTGCAAGTCCATTAAAAGGTAAAAATTTAAATTGGGATCTATCTAAAACTTTCGGATACTCAATTAAAAATCCGGTAGTTGAAATTCTTGGAGTACCAACAGGAAGAGTATTACTTGCAGGAGGTTCTTTCGGTACTCGTTTTGCACGTGCTTTCCAAGAAAAAGGGAAAAATTGGGGTCAGTTAATTGGCGGTGGAATCAAACGTAATGCTGCTGGTCAAAAAGTAATCAACGCTGCAACTGGTGCTTATGTAGTTGATGCTGACAAACATTGGGGTTCAGTTCTTCCTGATTTTACAGGAGGTTTAATCAATACTTTGAACTATAAGAGTTTAACATTAACAGTAAGTATGGATTACCAAGTTGGTGGTAAATTCTTCTCACTTTCTGAAATGTGGGGCAATTTTTCTGGATTATTAGATGAAACAGCTGCTTTAAATGATAAAGGTAAAAATGTGCGTGATGCGGTTGCAGACGGCGGTGGTGTACACGTTGTTGGTGTAAGTGCTGTTGATGAAAAAACTGTAGTTGATAAATATGTAGAAGCTCAAGACTATTTCCACCAATTTTATTTTGGTAGAATAGCGGAGCCATTCATTCACGACTTAACTTTTGTTAAAATTAGAGAAGCATCTTTAAGCTATCGTATTCCTGTAAAAAACATTGGTAAAATGAGCAAATATGTTCAAGGAGCAACTTTTTCTTTAACTGCTCGTAACCCATGGGTGATTTATAGAGAATCTAAAAACTTTGATCCATCTGAGATTTCAGGTGTACAAGGTGAAGATGGTCAATTACCTGGTGCTCGTTCAATCGGTGCTAGTTTAAAGTTTTCTTTCTAAATAATTAAAAACAGATAAAAACAATAAAATGAAACTTATAAAAATAACCTCAATCGCACTTCTTGCCAGCAGCATGCTTGTTGGTACAGGTTGTGTAAGGAAGTTGAATGAGTTTGGCGATATGAACCTGAATCCAGGTATCGTTGCCGAACCTATTACAGCGGCATTGCTTACCAATGCACTTGCAAACATAAGCGGAGAAATGTGGTCAACCACTAGTGGACTTTATTCTCAACTATATGCTGAAACGCAATACACGGAAGCTTCGCGTTATGCAACGCAAAAAGCTGATTTCAGTGGATATTATTCTGGAGTATTGTACGATTGCCAAAATATTATCAACTTTAACTCCAATGCTGAAACAGCACCAAAAGCGACAAGCTATGGTTCTAATGCAAACCAAATTGCAACAGCAAGAATTTTAAAAGCATGGTGGTACTTACGTGTTACCGATGCTTGGGGAAATGTACCTTATTCTAAAGCGTTGAAATTTGACGGAATTATTCCTTACGACGATCAAGCAGCTATTTATGTAGATCTTTTCAAAGAATTGAAAGAAGCTACTGCACAGTTTGATGCAGGTGCTGCTTTCAAAGGTGATATTTTATTTAATAGAAATATTGCGCAGTGGAAAAAATTTGCAAATTCTCTTCGCGTAATTATGGGAGTTCGTCTTTCAAAAGTTGATGCTGCAAAAGGAAAAGCAGAAGTATTGGATGCACTTGCAAATGCTGCCGGTGTAATTTCTACCAATGCCGAAAATGCAATGTTGAACTTCCCTGGTGGAAATTTCAACAATCCTTTTTATGCATATTACAATCTTACTATGCGTCGTGATATTGCACTTAGTGCAACAGTTACAGACTTCATGAATACGAATGGAGACAAACGTGTATTTTCTTACGGAGTTGCATCAAGCAACCCAAGTGTTGTAAAAGGATTTCCTTATGGACTTGATCGTACCGCTGCTGTAAACTGGTCAAATGCAAATACGGATTGGTCTCGTGTTATTAGCAATTCACTAAGAACTGCTACAATGCCACTTCCAATTCTTACTGCATCTCAAGTAGCATTAGCTCGTGCGGAAGCTGCACAAAGAGGTTGGACTACAGAAAGTGCTGCAACTTTATACGCAACTGGAATTAGTTTAGGTTGGGCACAATGGGGGCAAAATAATGCTGCTGACCTAAGTGCATATATGGCTGATGCAGATATTTCTTTAGCGGGTGGTGCAGAAATTTCTAAAATTGCAACTCAACGTTGGTTAGCTGCTTTTCCTGATGGACAAGAAGCTTGGAATGTATATAGAAGTACTGGTTTCCCGAATTTGATTGCGGCACCAGGTACATCTGTTGGTATTCCTCGTCGTTTTGCAATTGCACAAACTCAATATGATTTGAATCCTTCCAATACAGCTTCTGTAGCTAATCTTTATACTGTTGGCGGTATTGCCGATTCTCAGTATGGAAGAATGTGGTGGGATAAACAATAATTTTTAAATTGTTATTTTAAAAAAAGTGGAATAATTTTTTCCACTTTTTTTTATTTGAGTAAATAATCCCTAACTTTATCGAGTACACTAACTGTAAAAAATATATTACCATGAAAAAAGGTTTTCAAAAACTTCTTTTTATTTCAATTGCTTCGTTCTTAATTACCTCTTGTGAAAAAGGAGATGAAGCATTTCCTGGAACGCCAAGTACTGAAAAAACATTAATCAAATTACAAGAAGGCGGTAATGGATTAATAACAATTGCCTTGGATTTAACTCCTGGTGTTGCAGCAATTAATGTTCTTGAAATAAGACGTGATGCAGTGAGTGCTGCTGCATTAAACTCAACTCAAGTAGTTAAGATTGCAAAAAGCAACGCAATTCTTTCTGACTTAAGTGGTGCATCTGTAGTTGAAATTCCAAACAATTTGTATACTTCACATCCTGATAATCCATATGATGGACAAAACTGGACAGTTACTTTTAAGCCAGGTGAATTTGTAAAATTTTTAAAATTTAATTTAGATGCTTCTCAGCTTATAACCGCAGGAGATGTGGGAATGGGATTTATGATTGCAGAAGCAAAAGGTTGCCAAATTAGCGATGCAAAAAGTCAGGTTGCTGTAGCAATAAGTGCAAAAAACCAATACGATGGAATTTACAGAGTATACGGAACTTTTTCCCATCCAACAAATACAGATATTTCAGGACCATTTGGAACAGCGGGTTTTGGTGGTGATTTGTATTGCGAACTAATTACAACAGGAGCTGCAAGTGTGAATAGAAATTACGGAGGCGCAGTAGGAGAGTCTGTTATTGTTTATAATCATACAGCTAACGTATTTACTTATTTTACAGGAGTAAAAATGCGTTTCTCTGTAAATGCAAATAATACAGTAAATGTAACACCTGTACCAGGATTTATAGCAGTTGATCCTACACCTTATAACTGTACTTACAATCCAACCACAAAAACATTTACGTTGAATTACGGTTGGACTTCGGCAGGGGGCCAACGATTGATAACAGAGAATTTGGTTTATATAAGACCGCGTTAATAATTTTTTTAAATTCATTATAAAAAGGCTTTGCAAATGCAAGGCTTTTTTTATTTAATATTGTGGCTTCAAAAAAACAGTATGGAACAAACGCAACAACCCAATCAATTAAATATTGAAATTTCTGAAGAAATAGCAGAAGGAACTTATGCAAATCTTGCCATCATCACGCATTCGCATGCTGAATTTGTTGTTGATTTTGTAAACGTAATGCCGGGCAATCCGAAAAGCAAAGTGAAATCGAGAATAATTTTTACGCCACAACATGCAAAACGATTTATGAAAGCAATGGTAGAAAATATTTCTCGATACGAAAATGTAAATGGAACGATAAAAGATTTAGAAGAAATTCAACTTCCAATGAATTTCGGCCCAACTGCTCAAGCGTAATCAATCGTAAGAGAGTTATAGGATTCCTTCATCGGCAAAACTGAAATAACCACCGTCACTTACAATCAAGTGATCTAAAACGGTAATGTCGAAATATTTTGCAGCAGACTTTATTTTGAGTGTTAACTCTTCATCGGCTTTACTTGGTTTCAAATTTCCAGAAGGATGGTTGTGGCAAAGTATGATACTCACTGCATCTTCTTCTAATGCTTTTTTCAAAATAATTCTTGGGTCGGCAACAGTTCCTGTAATACCGCCTTCGCTAATTATTTCGAAATGATTGATCTTGTTTGCACGATTCAAAAAGAAAACAGCAAACACTTCGTGTCGCAAATCTTTTAATTTTATTTGTAAGTAGTTTGCAATATCTGCACTATTTGTTATTGTAGATTTAGGTAGAATCTTTGATGCATGTCTACGACGGCCTAATTCAAGTGCTGCAATGATTGTAATTGATTTTGCTTCTCCAATTCCTTTAACGCGTATGAACTCATTTATTGAAAGTTTCCCAAGTTCATCGAGATTATTTTTACCAAGCAGTAAAATTTCCTTTGCCAGAGATACTGCACTTTTTTCTTTCGTTCCGTGATTTATTAAGATTGCAATTAATTCGGAATCGCTTAAACTTTCTACACCCTTTAATAATAATTTTTCGCGAGGTCGATCATCTTTCGCCCATCGTTTAATTGAACAGTTTGATTCTTGCATATTCAAGAGTAGAAAAAAAATATGAATTGAACAATACCACTTATCGGTAAGGTCATTAGAAAATAGAGGCAAGTTTTTTTATATACAAAAAATAAATTGGAGTTGAATTGTTATCTTCGCGCCACATTTTTACATTATGTCAAATGCCAGAATCTTTGCTGGAAACAGCTCAAAACAACTAACTGAGCAAATCTGTAAAAATTACGGGTGCCAGCTTGGTAAAATCAATATTCAAAAATTTAGCGATGGTGAAATACTTCCTATTTTTATGGAAAGTATACGTGGCGATTCAGTTTTTTTAGTTCAAAGTACTTGTTCGCCTTCCGATAATTTGATGGAATTGTTGCTAATGATTGATGCAGCCAAAAGAGCTTCTGCATACAAAGTAATTGTTGTGCTTCCTTATTATGGTTACGCCAGACAAGATAGAAAAGACGGCCCTCGTGTCTCTATTGGCAGTAAATTGGTAGCTAATATGTTAACGGCTGCCGGAGCCGATCGGATAATTACAATGGATCTACACGCACCACAAATTCAGGGGTATTTTGATATTCCCGTTGATCATTTAGATAGTCATGCAGTTTTTATTCCATATATTGAAAATTTGAAATTGGAAAACCTTACCTTCGCGGCCCCCGACGTAGGAAGTGCCAACCGAATTCGGGAAATTGCAAGCTATTTTGAAGCAGAAATGGTGATTTGCGATAAGCATCGCAAAAGAGCAAATGAAATTGCAAGTATGGTGGTAATTGGGGATGTGACTGGGGAAGATGTTGTTATTATAGATGACATTTGCGATACTGGTGGAACGCTTGTAAAAAGTGCGGCCTTATTAAAAGAAAAAGGAGCAAGAACAGTAAGAGCTCTAATTACACATCCGGTTTTGAGTGGAAAGGCCTACGAGAATATTGAAAATAGTGTGTTGGAGGAATTAGTAGTTTGTGATACGATTCCATTGAAACAGGAGAGTTCGAAGATTAAAGTGATTTCGGTTTCCAAGCTTTTTGCAGTGGCAATTCGAAATGCATTTGAAAATAAAAGTATAACGGGTTTGTTTGTTCATTCTCATAAAAAGAGCAACTAACTCAAAAATTGTAAACAATAAATCAATATAAAAAATGAAAACGATTACTATCGAAGGACAACTGAGGACCGAAAGCGGGAAAAAAGCCGCCCGTCAACTTCGCTCTCAGGATTTGGTGCCCGGTGTAATTTATGGAGGGGAAAAGGAAATTAATTTTTCTGCATCTTCCATGGCACTTGCTACCCTTGTGTACACACCAAACTTTCAAAAAGCCGAAATTAAATTGGATGGCAAGACTTACATCTGCATTTTAAAAGATCTTCAGTTTGATAAAATATCAGACAAGTTAATTCATGTGGACATGTTGGAGTTAGTTGAAAGCAAAAAAATAACTGCAACCATTCCTTTGTTTTTTTCTGGAACTGCAATTGGTGTAAAAGAAGGTGGAAAGTTGAACATCCGCATGAAAACATTGAAAGTAAAAACTTATCCAAAATACCTACAAGAAAAAATTGAAGTAAAAGTGGATGATTTACAATTGAACGGAAATATCCGTGTTGAAGACGTGAAAGTAGATAATTACGAAATTTTAAATCCTGCACGTATTCCGGTTGTATCGGTTGTACTTACACGCCAATTGAAACAAGAAGAAGCTACTGCTGCTCCGGCTAAAACAGCTGCGCCTGCCGCTGCTGCTACTGCTACTGCTACTCCTGCCGCTGCTGCTACTGCCGCAAAACCTGCAGCAAAAGGTAAAAAGTAATCAGTTGTAAAAATTTAATAGTATTAAAACCTCGTTTTTTACGAGGTTTTTTTATTTGTTAAAAAAATAAACTTTCTTTGAAGAACTTAATTGTATGAAATTTTTAATTGTTGGTTTGGGAAATATAGGTGATGAATATGTGCACACACGTCACAACATTGGTTTTGATGTAGTAAATGCATTTGTGCAAAAACATTCTGGAAATTTTAAAGTTGAAAGATTGGCTTATGTTTCAACTATAAAGTGGAAAGCAAAAACGATTGTTTGTATTTGCCCTACTACATTTATGAACTTAAGTGGCAATGCAGTTAAATATTGGATGGACAAAGAAAAAATTTCTATTGAAAATATACTTGTAATTGTTGATGAGTTGGCATTGCCGCTTTCAAAGATGCGGTTAAAATCGAGTGGAAGTGATGGCGGGCACAATGGGCTAAAAAGTATTGCTGCAATGTTAGCAACAAATGCATATCCGCGTTTGCGTTTTGGAATTGGAAATGAATACCCAAAAGGAAAGCAAGCAGATTTTGTATTGAGCAAATGGAAAAAAGCTGAAGAATCAATGGTGAAAATGAAAATAGAAAAAGCAACAGAATGTATTGAAAGTTTTATTAGTCGTGGTATTAGTCTTACAATGAATGATGTAAATAATAGCGAGTATTCACTTTAATAAAAATCTAAAATTGCAATGACAATCTTTTGTATTGGTAGAAACTACGCTGCACATGCGCTGGAACTTAATAATGAAATTCCGCAAGAACCTGTAATATTTATGAAACCGGAGAGTGCATTGTTACAACCTTCGATGCCTTTTTGTTATCCAGAATTTACAAATGAACTTCATTATGAATGTGAATTAGTTTTACAAATTAGTAAAAAAGGAAAATTGATTGCTGAAAATTCCGCAGCGGAATATTACGATGCAATAACGGTTGGTATTGATTTTACAGCTCGTGATCTTCAAAATGAATTGAAGAAAAAAGGACTTCCTTGGGAAAAAGCAAAAGCGTGGGACAATTCGGCTGTAATTGGAAAATGGATTCCGATAGCCGAAATGAAAAATAAAAAAGACATTAATTTTTGTTTTTATAAAAACAAAACAATTGTTCAACAAGGAAATTCCAGTTTGATGATTCACGACTTCGATAAAATTGTTTCACACATTTCAAATTTTTTTACACTCAATGTTGGCGATTTAATATTTACTGGAACACCGGCAGGAGTGGGAGAAGTTTCTGTGGGAGACGATTTAGAAGCATTTATCGAAGATGATTCACTTTTATCGTTAGCAATTAAATAGTTATTTCAATTCACATGGTAGAAACTGAAAAATTACTCAAAGCGTATCGGCTAATGTGTTTGGCAAAAGCCATGGCAGCGGTTTACGAAGCCAATCGGCCAATATGCAAATATGTTCATTCTACTTCTCGTGGACACGAAGCCATTCAATTAGCTACCGCTTTTCATTTAAAATCGTACGATTTTATAAGTCCGTATTATCGCGATGAAAGTATTTTATTGGGAATTGGATTTACACCGTATCAATTAATGTTGCAATTATTAACGAAAGGAGATGATTTATTTACCGGAGGACGATCGTATTATTCGCATCCAAATTCTATTGAAAAAGATAAGCCAAAAATCATTCATCAAAGTAGTGCTACCGGTATGCAAGCAATTCCTACAACCGGTATTGCGCAAGGATTACAGTATTTAAACAATACAAATTCTTCTATATTAAAAACTGGGAATAATGGGGAATTACCGGTTGTTGTTTGTTCAATGGGAGACGGAAGTGTAACGGAAGGTGAAGTGAGCGAAGCAATTCAATTTGCAGTATTAAAAAAATTACCAATCATTTATTTGATTCAAGATAATGAATGGGGAATTAGCGCAGCGGCGGAAGAAACAAGAACAATGAACGCTTATGAATATGCAGATGGATTTAAAGGGTTGAATAAAATTCAAGTTGATGGAACTGATTTTGTTGCTTGTTATAAATTAATGGAAAATGTAATTAACGAAGCTCGAACAACGGGCGGTCCGTGGTTAGTTCACGCAAAAGTTCCATTACTCAATCATCATACAAGTGGTGTAAGAAAAGAATTTTATAGAAGTGAAGCGGATCTTGAAAAACATTTTCAAAATGATCCAATTCCAAAATTGAAAAAAATATTAGTTCAACAAAAGATTGATGAAAATACAATTTCGAATATTGAAAAGGAAGCAAACAATCAAATAGCTGAAGATTTTAATAAAGCAGTGTATGCTGCAGAACCCAACTCAGATCAACTAATCGAAGAAGTATTTACTCCAACAAAAATTTTGCAAGAAAAAGGAGAGCGAACTCCAAACAGTGGAGAAAAAATATTTATGGTAGATGCTGCTTTATTTGCAATTCGAGAATTGATGGAAAAACATACTGAATGTATTTTTTTTGGTCAGGATGTGGGAAGAAGATTAGGTGGTGTGTTTCGTGAATCGGCAACATTGGCGGAGCAATTCGGCGACCATCGTGTTTTTAATACTGCAATTCAAGAAGCATATATTATTGGTTCAACAGCCGGTTTGAGTGCAGTGGGTGTAAAGCCAATTGTGGAAGTTCAGTTTGCCGATTATATTTATTCGGGAATTAATCAACTCGTTTGCGAAATTTCAAAATCTTGTTTTCTTACTTGCGGAAAATTTCCGGTTTCTGTAATTATCAGAATTCCTGTTGGGGCTTATGGTGGTGGTGGACCGTACCACAGCGGTTCTGTTGAAACAACTTTGCTTTCTATAAAAGGAATAAAAATTGCGTATCCATCCAATGCTGCTGATATGAAAGGATTAATGAAAGCTGCATTTTATGATGGAAATCCAGTAGTAATGTTGGAACACAAAGGTCTTTATTGGAGTAAAGTTCCTGGAACGGATGATGCGAAAAGAGTTGAACCATCCGAAGATTATATACTGCCATTTGGAAAAGCAAATTGTATTTTAACTGCTGATGAAAATAAGCTGAATAATGGAGAAACCTGTTGCATTATTACTTACGGTATGGGAGTTTATTGGTCAATGGAAGCAGCGAAATATTTTCCGAATCAAATTGAGATTATTGATTTACGCACTTTATTTCCACTGGATGAAAACTTGATTTTTGAAACGGTAAAAAAACATGGCAAATGCTTGGTGCTAACTGAAGAACAACAAAACAATTCTTTTGCCGAAGCCTTAGCAGGAAGAATTTCAAAGGAGTGTTTCAAATGGTTGGATGCGCCAGTTGAAGTTTTTGGCTCCATCAATCTACCAGCAGTCCCATTAAATACTGGGTTGGAATCTGCAATGCTTCCTAATGCTGAAAAACTCAGAGACCGAGTAAATTATTTATTAGAATATTGAAAAGAAGAGAAAGTTATCAACTCGTTTAAGCTTAAATCTTCCAAAAATTTAGTGGCAATTCCGTACCTTCGTCCCCAATTTTAAAGACTATGGCAGGGCAATTAAAAGAGGTTCGGAATCGAATAAAATCAGTTCAAGGTACACAACAAATTACTAAGGCAATGAAGATGGTAAGTGCTGCCAAATTGAGACGCGCACAAGATGCAATTATTCAAATGCGACCTTATGCAAGAAAAATGCAAGACATATTGAGTAATATCGTAAGCAATGCAAGTGGTGGAACTGGGATGAAGTTTGCTGAAAATCGTACAATTGAAAATGTATTAATGATTGTCATTACAAGTGATCGTGGTTTGTGCGGAGCATATAATGCAAATATTATTAAATTGACAAAAGCAGCGATTGTCGAAAATTATGCTTTACAATTTAAAAAAGGAAATGTAACTATTTGGAATGTTGGTAAAAAAGGGTTTGAACATTTTTCTAAAAACAAATTCAATACAGACGCCACTTATAAAGATATTTTTATCAACCTTAATTTTGAAAATGTACAAAAAGCAGCGCAAGCTGCAGCTAATGCATTTGTAGAAAAAAAGGTTGATGTTGTTGAAATTGTTTACAGTCAATTTAAAAATGCTGGAACGCAACAAAATGAAGTAGAAAGATTTTTACCAATTCCAAAAGTGATACCTCAAAAAGGTGCAACAAAAGCAGACTTTATTTTCGATCCAGGAAAAGATGAATTGATTGCTGAATTAATTCCAAAAATTCTTAACACCCAATTGTACAAAGCAGTACTTGATGCAAATGCAAGTGAACATGGAGCACGAATGACTGCGATGGATAAAGCAAGCGAAAATGCAAATGAAATGCTTCGTTCGCTTCGTATCAGCTACAACCGTGCAAGACAAGCTGCAATTACTACTGAATTGTCCGAGATTGTAAGCGGTGCTGCTGCATTACAAGGTTAAAAAAATCATTACTGCAAATTAACTATGGAAATTAGCACACTTATTCAGCACATCGAAGCACTGATTTTTGCAAGTGATAAACCATTAACTACTTCAGAAATTACTGAATTGCTTAACAATGCTTTTTCAATTTTTGATGAAAAAATAGAATTGGAAAAAGTGGAAACAGCTGTGCAAGGTATTGTAGAAAAATACAGTGCAGAATTTTATCCATTTGAGGTAAAATTGAGCGGTGGTGGTTGGCAATTTCTTACAAAAAAAGAATTTCATAAAACTGTTGCACAACTTAATGGCGATAAATTCATTAAAAAATTATCGGCAGCTGCAATGGAAACTTTATCGATTGTTGCATACAAACAACCGGTAACAAAAGGAGAAATTGAATCGATAAGAGGGGTAAACGCTGATTATGCTGTGCAGCGGTTATTAGAAAAAGAGTTAATCGTTATTAGTGGTAGAAACGAAAAACAACCCGGTCAGCCAATATTATATTCCACATCAAATAACTTTATGGATTATTTCGGCATCAATTCCGCTGCTGATTTACCAAGCATAAAAGAAGTATTGGCCGATCAATTTATCGAACCCACACAAATAAGAAATACTGAATTTTCAAATAAGGAACAAGAAAGTAGCATCGTTTCAGAAATCGAAGAATTGCAATCGAACAATTCGGAAGTTGATGAAAATGCAACTTCTTAATTGAAATATTTTCAGCAAAAATTTTTACAGCTGAGCTTATCTTCGTAATCATGCAAATCCCCAAAGAACAAGTTATCGCATTGGCCAATAAATTTGGAACTCCACTTTATGTTTACAATGCAGAAAAAATAAAGGAACAATATCAAAAATTGTTGCATTCATTTTCAAATGTAGATGTAAAATTTTTCTACGCAGCAAAGGCACTTACTAATATCAATATACTTCGCATCATTCATCAAATGGGTTGCAATGTTGATTGTAGTTCAATCAATGAAGTGAGATTGGCTTTTAGAGCGGGTTTTGCTGCGCAACAAATTTTATATACATCCAATAATATTTCATTCGATGAAATTATTGAAGCAAAAGAATTGAATGTTCATATCAATATTGACAGTCTTTCTAATTTAGAAAAATTTGGAAATTTTTTTGGAGATAGTTATCCTGTAGGCGTTCGATTGCGTCCCAATATTATGGCGGGTGGAAATTTAAAAATATCTACAGGGCATGCAGAAAGTAAGTTTGGAATTCCATTAAGTCAATTACAGGAGTTAGTACAATTAAAAAATAAAACAGGACTTGTCATTCACGGACTACATATCCATACTGGAAGTGAAATAAAAGATGTAGAAATTTTTGCTGAAGGAATTAAGCTTTTGTTTGAAGCCGCCCAGTTTTTCCCCGAACTTAAATTTTTAGATTTAGGAGGAGGGTTTAAAGTTCCATATAAAATAGGAGAGGAAGGAACGGATATCGAAAAATTGGGGAAAAAACTAAGAGATGAATTAGAAAAATTTTCTCAAAAAACAGGACGTTTATTCCAAGTTTGGTTTGAACCTGGAAAATTTTTAGTAAGCGAAGCAGGTTATTTAATAACGAAAGTAAACGTGTTGAAAAAATCAGAGCAGATTCAGTTTGTTGGAGTGGATACGGGTTTAAACCATTTTATTCGCCCCATGTTTTATGGAGCTTATCATGAAATTGAAAATATTTCTAATCCTACAGGAGAAAAAATACTTTATAATGTAGTTGGTAATATTTGTGAGACCGACAATTTTGCAGAAAATCGTTTGCTTCCCAAAGTACGCGAAAATGATTTATTGGTTTTTCACAATGCAGGAGCTTATTGTTTTGAAATGTCATCTAATTATAATGCAAGAACAAAACCTGCCGAGGTTTTGATAAAAAATGAGGAAGCATATCTTATTAGAAAAAGACAGCAGTTCGATGATTTATTGAATGGACAAATAGAGTTAATTTAGAGTTGTGTAAAAATTAATTGAATGTCATCTTCTTTTCAAACTTTTAAAAAATTAGTAGAATCTCCATTAAAGTTTGGGATGTTTTTATTTACAAAACTTCCCAGTGCTTTTTTTTCGGGAGTTCGTGTAATAAGTTTGGAAGAAGAATATTGCGAAGTTTCAATTCCGTATAAATGGTTTTCTCAAAATCCATTTCGCTCTACTTATTTTGCTTGTCTTGGTATGGCAGCTGAGTTAAGTACCGGCGCATTAGCCATGGCACATTTGTATAAAAAAAATCCTGCGGTGTCGATGTTGGTTGTAAAATCTGAAAGTGAATTTTTCAAAAAGGCAATCGCTAAAACAATTTTTAGATGTGAAGATGGGAATACAATTAAACAAACTATTAATGAAGCGATTGCTACAAAAGAAGCAAAAACGGTAACTGCAAAATGTATTGGTAAAAATTTGAATGGAGATATTGTAGCTGTATTTTCTTTTACATGGTCGTTTAAAGCAAAATAATAGTTACAAGTCAATAAAAAAACTCTCCTGTTTTACGGGAGAGTTTTTCATTAAAAGAAGATTAATTTTTATTCGGCTTTGTTTTCTTCAGTTGTAGGCTCCACAGTTTCGTCAGTAGTTGTTTGTTTACTACGGCTACGACGAGTTTTCTTTGCAGTATCTTTTACTTCGCCTTTACCTTTTCCGTAAATTTCATTGAAGTCAACCAATTCAATCATTGCCATTTCAGCATTATCGCCTAAGCGAGCACCCAATTTGATGATTCGAGTATAGCCACCAGGACGACCAGCAATCTTTTCAGCAATGGTGCTAAATAATTCTGTAATCGCCGCTTTATCTTGTAAATGGCTGAATACAATTCTACGCTGATGCGTAGTATTTTGTTTTGCTTTTGTAAACAAAGGCTCTGCATAAACACGCAATGCTTTTGCTTTTGCAACTGTAGTTACAATACGCTTGTTGGTAATTAATGCAATGGTAAGATTGCTCAATAACGCATCTCTGTGCGATTTTGTTCTACTTAAATTTTTTATTTTATCTCCGTGACGCATGACTTAAATTTTTATTGACTACACCGTGTCAGGAATTGTAGTCTTATTAATAATAGTTTGAATTAAAAATCTTCTTTATCGATACCTAATTTTTCCAAATCAATTCCAAAACGTAAACCTCTTTCGTTAAGTACTTGTTCTATTTCTGAAAGTGATTTTTGTCCAAAGTTGCGGAACTTCATCAGATCTTCTTGTTCGTATTGAACCAATTCGCTTAAGCTATTAATTTTTGCAGCTTTTAAACAATTAAATGCACGAACAGAAAGATCCAAATCTTCTAATGGTGTTTTTAATGTTTTGCGTAATTGCAATGTTTGTTCGTCAACTAAATCTTCTTTCTTATCTTCTTTGCTATCGAATGTGATGTTTTCATCGGTGATGATCATCAAATGTTGAATCAAAATTCGGCTTGCTTGTTTTACTGCTTCTTCCGGGTGAATGGTACCATCGGTACTTACGTCCATTACTAATTTTTCATAGTCGGTGCGTTGTTCAACCCTTGTATTTTCAACACTATATTTTACATTTTTAATTGGAGTAAAAATAGAGTCGATTGGAATGTAGCCAAGTGGTGCTTCTTTTGGTTTGTTATCTTCTGCAGGAACATAACCACGTCCTTTTCCAATGGTTAATTCAATTTCCAATTTAGCAGAAGAATCCAATGTGCAAATAAGCAAATCAGGATTCATGATTTGAAAATTCTGAGAACCTTCTCCAATCAATGCCGCAGTAAACTCGGTACGGTTTTTAATATGTAAAGAAATTTTCTCTTGAGAAACTTCATGGTCAACAATCTTATTAAATCTTACTTGTTTAAGGTTTAAAAGAATTTCAACAACATCTTCAGTAATTCCTTTCAATGTTGAAAATTCATGATTAACACCACTAATTTGTACACCTATAATTGCATAACCTTCCAAACTGCTAAGCAATACTCTACGCAATGCGTTACCAATTGTAACTGCGTAACCAGGTTCCAATGGACGAAATTCAAATTGTGCTTCAAATTGCGAAGCCTTTTGTAAGATTATCTTGTCTGGTTTTTGAAAGTTTAAAATTGCCATATTCAAATTTTTATTTATTATTTTTTTAAAGGGGTTTCTTTCGTTTCAAAATTTTACAATTACTTACTATACAATTCCACAATTAGTTGTTCTTTGATATTTTCTGGAATATTTTCTCTTTCAGGGTAAGTAATAAATGTTCCTTTTTTTGAAACTTCATTCCATTCAAGCCAACTAAATTTTGGATTCTTTGTTCCTATCTGGCTTATAATGGATGATTTTTCTTTACTACTTTCTTTAATAGAAATAATGTCACCAGCTTTTAACTGATAAGATGGAATATTTGCAACCTCACCATTTACTGTGATATGCTTGTGACTTACTAATTGGCGCGCAGCTGGACGGCTCGGAGCAATTCCTAAACGGAAAACTGTATTATCCAAACGAGCTTCCAATAGTTTAATAAGGTTTTCTCCAGTTATCCCTTTTCTTCTTGCAGCTTCTTCAAAAGTTTTGCGGAACTGTTTCTCCAATACACCATAGGTGAATTTTGCTTTTTGTTTTTCACGAAGTTGTAAAGCGTATTCACCTAAAGTTTTACGCTTTCTTTTTTCGCCATGTTGTCCTGGAGGGTTGCTATTTTTAGTCAACCATTTGCCATTTCCTAAGATAGGCTCACCGAAAATGCGGGAAATTTTGGTCTTTGGACCAGTGTAACGTGCCATAGTTTTTATTCATTTCCGCTTTTTTAATACCGGTGGCTAATCATTAAAAGCGGTAAAAATCGATTAGACACCTTTTTTGTAAATGACAAAATTGGCTTTATCAAATATGTTGTGTAGTTATTAACTACTATTAAACTCTTCTTTTCTTTGGTGGACGACAACCATTGTGTGGCATGGGTGTAATGTCCTTAATCATTACTACTTCAATTCCTGATTGAGAAATAGCTCTGATTGCACTTTCGCGACCAGCACCGGGTCCTTTTACATATACATCAACTTTTTTTAAACCAGCATCAAATGCTTTTTTGCCAGCTTCACCTGCAGCCATTTGCGCAGCATATGGTGTATTTTTTTTGGAACCTTTAAAACCCATTTTACCAGCACTGCTCCATGAAATAACCTGACCAGTTTTGTTGGTTAAACTAATAATGATGTTGTTGAAAGTTGCTGAAATGTGTGCATCTCCGAAGGCGTCTACTTTTACTACTCTTTTCTTTGCTGCTGCTTTAGCGCTTACGGGTTGTTGTTGTTGTGCTTTTGCCATAATTTTTTGAGGTACTCTTTAAAAATTTGTTCCGCTTTTTAGGCGTTTGAATTAACCCTCCCTGTGAAGCGTTCAGATCTAGTATTAATTCAAAAAAATGCTTCGTTAACAATTATTTTTTCGGTGCTTTCTTTTTACCTGCAACCGTTTTACGTTTTCCTTTTCTTGTACGACTGTTGGTTTTTGTTCTTTGACCACGAACTGGCAATCCTTTACGATGGCGCAATCCACGGTAACAAGCAATATCCAACAAACGCTTAATGCTCATTTGTACTTCACTACGCAATACACCTTCTACTTTCAATTCATCATTAATTGTAGTACGAATGGCGTTCAAATCTTCGTCATTCCAATCGCTTACTTTTTTATCACGACTGATATTGTTTTTATCAAGAATATACTTTGCAGTAGATGGACCAATGCCAAATATATACGTAAGTCCTATTTCTCCTCTTTTATTTTTTGGTAAATCTACACCAGCTATACGAGCCATATTTTTATTTTAGCTTATTAATTTTATTAGTTTAATCTTAACCCTGACGCTGTTTGAAGCGTGGGTTTTTTTTATTTATGATGTATAATTTCCCTTTACGACGAACAATCTTACAGTCCGTACTTCTTTTTTTAATAGATGCTCTAACTTTCATTTCTTTTCTTTTTGTTCGCGCAGTTTACTGCTGGTTATTTATATCGAAATATAATTCTTCCTCTTGTTAAATCATAAGGGCTCATTTCAACCCCTACTTTATCTCCAGGTAAAATTCGAATGTAATGCATCCTCATTTTACCAGAAATTGTTGCCAAAATTTCGTGTCCGTTTTCTAGTTTTACCTTGAACATCGCATTGGATAAGGCTTCTGCTATTCTTCCATCTTGTTTAATCAATGCTTGTTTAGACATACGATTTTTAGGAGCGCAAAGATAAGAGTATCGGTGTGAAAAACGAAAAATCTGACTTTTTTTTTATTATTAGTAAAAATAGAGCCAGAAATCTACCTAAAAGAGAGTTGATTAATTTCGTAAAAGCGGCACTTTGGTCATTGCACAATATAAACTTTGTAACTCATGAGCAGCAATTGAGACATCAAAATTTCGGCGATCTTCTCTGTACCAAAGTTCCAATTTGTTGAAATTGCCAGCCAAAGGAGTTAATAATCGAAAAGCTCCTTTTTTATATTTTACAGAATTGGCAAGTTTTTCTTTTTCAAAACCAAATTCTAAAAGCTGCGATTCGTTGAGCGCTACGGGGTAAATATCCTGTGGTTGATACCAAAAATCTTGAATGCCATTATTTACTAATACAAGATTTTCATCGCGGTCGGTTTTAAGAACGCTTCCTTCGCGCAATAAACCTTCATCGCTTACCAATACAATATCACCGGAGTGGAGTTGACTAATTTTTAACATAAAGAATTCAATTTTTGCACCCTCAATTTAAGGAAAAATTTAATCAATTCCATAATTCAAAGAATTTTATTCGGCCCAACTCATCACATAGTTTGAATTTTCAATATTCAAAGCTTCTTCAGTTAACATTAACGGACGAAAAGTATCCACCATTACCGCAAGTTCTTTTGTTTCTTTTGCACCAATACTTTTTGCCACAGTTCCGGGGTGTGGTCCGTGTGGAATACCAGCCGGATGAAGCGTAATCATTCCACGAGTTACATTTTTACGGCTCATAAAATCGCCATCCACATAATAAATAACTTCATCGCTATCAATATTACTATGATTGTAAGGTGCAGGTATTGCTTGCGGATGATAATCGTACAATCTTGGCACAAAAGAACAAACTACAAACACATTGGTTTCAAATGTTTGATGAACCGGTGGTGGTTGATGCACCCTGCCTGTTATTGGTTCAAAGTCGTGAATGGAAAAAACATATGGATAACAACATCCGTCCCATCCAACTACATCAAAAGGATGCGTGCCATAATGCAAACCATAAAGCATTCCTTTTTTCTTTGCTTTAATAATAAAATCTCCTTTTTCATCATGCGTTTCCAAATCTTGCGGCGTTCGAATATCGCGTTCGCAATAAGGAGCGTGTTCCATCAATTGACCAAACTTGCTTAAATATCTTTTTGGAAAACGCAACGGAGTAAACGATTCTACGATAAATAATTTATTTTTTGAATCGTTAAATTCAATTTGATAAATGGTTCCTCGAGGTAAAATAATATAATCGCCGTAAGAAAAAGGGAGTTTGCCGTATTGTGTTTTTACAACTCCGCTGCCTTCGTGTATAAAAATCATTTCATCGGCATCGGTGTTTTTATAAAAATAATCCTTCATACTTTCTTGTGGCGAAGCCAACACAATATGACAGTCTGCATTTACCAAAACTGCTTTTCTGCTTTTCAAAAAATCTTTTTCCGGATTAATATTAAACCCTTCAAAACAACGATGTTTCAGCATTTTTTCTTCTGCAATTTTTGGAGAAACATCCGTTTGCGGTTCTGTTTTTATAATTTGAGTAGGAGGATGAACATGATATAATAAGGAGTAATCTTCAGAAAAGCCTTCGGTGGAAAATAATTGTTCGCTATATAAACCGCCATCTGGTTTACGAAATTGAGTATGGCGTTTGTGAGGTATTGTTCCAAGTTGGTAATAATGAGGCATACAAATAATTATGAGTTAAAAAAATTGTGTTGAATATTTTTTTGAAAAAGAAATGCTAATTAGCCGATTCAAGAGAAACCATTAGGAAGTAAAATTTCCCCGTCCGACCAGGTCATCCGAGCGAGCATTTTCTTTTATCAATCCAATATGTAAAATTCAGATTAAAAGTCATACCAATTTTTTCAATTTAAAACCAACCTCTGCCAAATCCCACTTCGCGAAAAGGCCATGGGGTTGAAACCAAAATTATAAGTAAAGAAAGTAAAAAGAACACCAGCGTACGTTGGTGTTTTACTGTATCAGGGGTAGATTTTTTAGCAAAACTTCTTCCTACATGAACCAACACAATTGCAATAAACATTCCTGCAAAATGTTCGGCAGCAAAAAATCGGTAAATCGAATCGCTCATCACTTCTTTCATTCCCAACAAGTTTATATTTTTTAATCCCAACGGACCAGTGAACCACTGATAAAAACCAATGGCCAACATCAAGTCGCAGCAAATAAGTAAAAACAATCCCAGTTTTTTATCGGTTGCATTAAAAATTCTATTGCCTGCAGTTAAGTGTCTGAAAATGGCAACTACAAGTAAAACTAAAACAATCCATCTTAGTAAACTATGCAAATGAAGCAATCCTGTTTCCATATAAAATATAATTAAGGATTGAAAATAAGCAATAAAATTGAATCTGAAATTCTATCGATGTTAGAGTCTAAAAATGCGAACTTTATTCAACCCAATCTGCTAAAAATATATTTGTGTCACGAGTGCCACCATTATTTCTATTGCTCGAAAAAAGAATTTTCTTTCCATCAACACTAAAAGTTGGGAATGCGTCAAATCCGTTATCACGACTTATCTTGGTAAGATTTTTTCCATCTTCGTCAATAGTATAAAGGTTGAAAGGGAAACCGCGTTTGTATTCGTGATTGCTTGCAAAAATTATTCTTTTACTATCCGGCATAAAAGTAGGTGCCCAATTTGCTTGTCCAAAATTGGTTACTGCTTTTGCATTAGAACCATCCGCATCGGCAACCCAAATTTCCATATTGGTAGGTGCTACAAGATTTTCCGTTAGTAGTTCTTTGTATTCTTTTATTTCCGCTTCCGTTGTTGGGCGGCTCGCACGCCAAATGATTTTTTTTCCATCAGGGCTAAACCATGCGCCACCATCATAACCCAATTGAGAGGTGATTTTTTTTTCTTTTCCAGATTTTAAATTCATGATGTATAAATCAATGTCACCATCTTTTGTACTGGTATAAATCATTTTCTTTCCGTCGGGAGAAATTGTTGCTTCGGCATCGTAACCTTTACTGCTTGTAAGTTGCTTAATAATTTTTCCGTTAAAATCAGCTAAAAAAATATCGTAACTATCATAAAGCGGCCAGATGTACCGATTGCCATATTTTTTTCTATCAGGAACAGGCGGGCATGCAGCATCATTCAAATGCGTTGATGCATAAACCAATTGATTGTTATTTTTTAAAAAAGCACCGCAAGTTGTTCTTCCTTTTCCAGTACTTACTAAATGGTATTCAAATTTTTCACCAGCTTTCGGCACTTTCCCAATATACATTTGGTCACAGGGAATTCCATCTTTTAAACTGGTTCTTTGAAAAATAATCCAGCGACCATCAAAACTAAAATAGGCTTCGGCATTGTCCCCTCCAAAGGTTAATTGCTGAATATTTTTGAAATGATTTTCTCCGGGATAAAGAAGTGAATCGCCAGAAACAACTGGATTTGTTGCATTTGTAACATTTTTTGAAAAAGAGCTAGTATAAAGAAACAAAAACATAATAGCAATTGAAAAAGTAGTTGTTCTTAGCATGTGATTTTTTTTGCAAAGCTATTTTTTTTAAAACTGTAAATGTCAGCGTTTTGTCAAATCATTTAAAAAGGGAATGCTTTTATAAATTAGCTGTATATAAATTATTGAGTAATGATAAATTGAAATAAAGTTATCTTGCGTAAAATATCTTAACATGCCCATTATTGCACCTTCATTACTTTCCGCAAATTTTTTAAATCTTGAAAAAGATTGCAACATGTTGAATGAAAGTGTTGCCGATTGGTATCATTTAGATGTGATGGATGGTCATTTTGTGCCAAACATAAGTTTTGGGCCAATGTTGGTTTCTTTTTTTAGAAAGGCAACTTCCAAAATTTGCGATGTGCATTTAATGATTCAAGAGCCCGGAAAATATGCCGAAGCATTTAAAAAAGCCGGTGCTGATATTCTTACAATTCATGTAGAAGTTTGTACACAAATAAATAAAAATATCGAACAAATAAAATCACTCGGAATGAAAGTTGGCGTTGCTATCAATCCAGAAACTCCCGTTTCGGCATTAAGTGAAGTATTGGAAAATATTGACTTGGTTTGCATGATGGGCGTACATCCTGGTTTTGGCGGGCAACTTTATATTCCGGAAACAACCAATAAAATTATTGCATTAAAAAAGATGATTGATGAAAAAAAATTAAATGTGTTGATTGAAGTTGATGGAGGAGTTACAATGGAAAACGCTTCCGAAATTCTAGCAGCCGGTGCTGATGTATTGGTTGCAGGAAATACAGTTTTCAAATCATCTGATCCAATTAAAACTATTCAGCAACTTAAACAACTCAACTAATTTTTTTGAAATATTTTATTTTTTGTTTCAACATCTGTGAATAAAAATTATTAGGTAGTTGATTTTATTAAGTGTTATTTTAGTTTAGAAACTTGAATCTATTTATTCATTAAAAAATATTTGAATTGACAGATACAATAATAACCCTCGAATCAGTTAATCCTATTGAGTTTCTCGGAATCAACAATGCGAAACTCGACATACTGAAAAAAAAATTCCCACTCATTAAAATTCTTTCGCGCGGCAAACAGCTCAAACTTAGTGGAGCACCGGAACAAATACAACCCGCAAAAGAAAAGATTGAACAGTTGGTTCAATACTTGGAGCGAAACGGAAACATGAATGAAAGTTATTTTAATCAGATTTTGGGAGGAGATGATGCAGAAGTAGTTGACAATTTTATTGAAAAACACCCTAACGAGGTTTTAGTGTTTGGTCCAAATGGGAAATCTGTTCGGGCAAGAACTATTAATCAAAAGTTAATGGTTCAATTAGCGGATAAAAATGATATTGTTTTTGCGATTGGCCCAGCAGGTACAGGTAAAACTTACACGGCTGTTGCTTTAGCCGTTCGAGCATTAAAAAATAAAGCAGTAAAGAAAATTATTCTTACAAGACCAGCGGTGGAAGCTGGTGAAAGTCTTGGATTTTTACCTGGAGATTTAAAAGAAAAGATTGATCCGTATCTCCGTCCATTATATGATGCGTTGGATGATATGATTCCTGCGGATAAATTGGGATATTATATGACAACGAGAACAATCGAAATTGCTCCGTTGGCATATATGCGTGGCCGAACACTCGACAACGCTTTTATCATTCTCGATGAAGCGCAAAACACAACCGATTTGCAATTAAAAATGTTTTTAACAAGAATTGGTGCAAATGCAAAAGCAATAATCACAGGTGATATTACACAAATTGATTTGCCACGTCATCAACGAAGCGGATTGATAAAAGCTTCAAAAATTCTTCAAGGGATTGAAGGTATTGCACATGTTGAGTTGGATGAAGAAGATGTGGTAAGACATCGACTAGTAAAACAAATAATTCGGGCATACGAAAAAGAGACTAAGGAAGAAGATAATAACGAAAATCAAAATACTTCTCATCGTAGATAAAGATTTCTTATTTTGCAGAAATGAAAATACGATTACATTGTGCCGCATTTTTTTTATTGTTTTTGTGGAGTTGTAAAAGTGCCAATGAAAAACAAGCACTTGAAATTACATCCGAAAGCGATTTAGATGCAGCAAGAAATTTTATAAGAGCAGCACTAGACGGAGATTACGAAATAGGTAAAAAATTAATGATTAGTGATTCTGCTAATTTTCAATACTACGCGGAGTTTGAAAAAATGCACACAAAATTAAATGCAGCCGAAAAAAATAAATATAAACAATCATCCATTATTGTTCACGAATTAACGCCGATAAATGATTCAACTACATTTATTATTTATTCAAATTCGTACAAAAAAAACAGAGATACTTTAAAATTATTGAAAACCGATGGACAGTGGTTGGTTGATTTAAAATACCTTTTCAATCCTGATTCTGATACCATTCAACATCGTTAGATAAACATGGCTTACATACAACATCCCTGGCATGGAGCTCAATGCGGAAGTTCTGCTCCCGAAATGGTGAATGCAATCATTGAAATTCCGCAAGGAAGCCGTGCTAAATATGAAGTTGATAAAACCACCGGTTTGTTGAAGTTAGATCGAGTTATTTATTCCTCTTTTCATTATCCAATTAATTATGGATTTATACCGCAAACACTTGGTCAGGACGGTGATCCGCTTGATATTTTAGTTTTATGTTCACAATCTATTCAGCCACTTTGCTTGGTAGAAGCTACAGTAATTGGCAATATGCAAATGATTGATTCGGGCGTGATGGACGATAAAATTATTGCAGTTGCAACCAAAGATCCTTCGGTGAATCACATAAAAAGCACCGAAGAATTGCCGGCACATTTTATGGCTGAATTGAAAAATTATTTTGAACAATACAAAGTTTTGGAAAATAAAAAAGTTTCAATTGATAATTTTCAAAACAAGTTATTAGCACATGCTATTATTCAAGAAGCAATTAAACGATACAATATTCAGTTAAAAAAAGTAACTAAATAATCTTGTAATTATGATTTTTCAACAACAAAAAAATCCAACAAAAATGACAGTACAATTTATTTTAATAGTAATTATCATTGGCCTTGCAGCAGGAATTCTTAGCGGATTAGTAGGTGTTGGTGGCGGTATTATTATGGTTCCAGCACTTGTTTATTTTCTAAATTATTCGCAGCATCAGGCACAAGGAACTTCCTTGGGAGTACTTACATTACCTGTTGTGATTATTGCATCGTTGTACTATTATCAACAATGCCAAAAAATGGGAACGCCTATTGATTTGAAGGTGATTGGAATTTTAGCAATTGGCTTTATTATCGGAAGTTATTTTGGAAGTAAAATTGCCATTTCAATTGAAACAGCAATGTTAAAAAAAATATTCGGAGCGCTGCTTTTATTCATTTCTATAAAAATGCTGACATTGGATATTCTTTTCATGAAATGGGTAAAGCAACTTATTTAATTTTAAAAAAAAGTTTTCAACCTATTTTGTTATTTATTAGATAGTTACAGGGATTAATAAATTCAATATTAAATTCGCTTTAAAATAAAACTCGTTTTCATGCTGAATCGCATTACCTTTGCGCCGCAATTTTGAGTTTCTCAGTTCTTGGTAAGTGAACGATTTTTTCTGCTAAGCATTTTCTGCTAAATAGAGTTTCTTCTTTTACATGGCGTGTTGCTCAGACAATTTTAATTTTTTAAAAGAAAAAGAATGAACATTTATGTTTCAAACCTAAGCTTCGCTGTACAAGACGAAGACTTAAGTAGTTATTTTGCAGAATACGGAGAAGTATCTTCTGCTAAAGTTATTACCGACAAATTAACTGGCCGCAGCCGTGGTTTTGGATTTGTTGAAATGGCAGACGACGCTGCTGCCCAAAAAGCAATAGCTGAACTTGATGGTGCAACCGTTGATGGTCGCGCAATCAGAGTGAATGTGGCAAAGCCTCGTGAAGAAAAGAGTAACGACCGTCGCTCTTTCGCAGGTAGTGGAAGTCGCTGGTAATTGATTTATCAAAAAAGGGAACCAATTGGTTCCCTTTTTATTTTATTTCTTTTTAGTAGGTTTTTTCTTTTCTTTTTTTAATGCTTCATCAATAGCCGCACTTAGATTTGCCAATGTTGGTTTCCCTTTAATTTGATCTTTGCCAATGAAGAAAGCAGGTATTTCTTTTACACCTCTTGAAATTCCCTCTTTTAAATCGTCTTGAACTTTGGCCCCATAAATTCCATTTACTAAGGCATCTAGAAAATTTTTGTCTTTTACTCCTGCTTCAATACTATGAATTTTCAAACTTACAGTCCCTAAATTTCTTCGATTATTAAATAACACATTGTGCATTTCCCAGAATTTACCAGTTTGAGCAGCAGCAATTGCTGCTTCACTTGCTTTCATACTTCGTTGGTGTACGAGTGTTAGTGGAAAATGACGGAAGTTGAATTTTATTTTTCCTTTATATTTTTCCAATAATTGTTTTACAACTTCATTGGCTTTGGCACAATCTTCGTTTTCATATTCGCCAAATTCCACCAATGTTATAGGGGCAGAAGCTACTCCTACAAATACATCTTTAGGTACAATAATTTCAATAACTTCTTTTGCTAGGGGCATATTTATTTAAATTTTAAAATTCAATATTACTATTTAATTTGAAAGTAGTCATTCCGATAATTTAAGCAATTAGCTTGCAAGTATTAATTGAAATGGGTCTATTCCCAAGCGGGCGAAGTTAATAGTTTTATTTTTTCAAATTAGAATCCTTTATTAAGTGCCAATATATACTTAAATAAAATAGAAAATTAAATTATTTAGTATTTATTTTTTGTCTGGGTCATTTCTAAAAACAACAGCTTTGTCAAAAACATCCACAATGATTGGCTGGTTTTTATTTATGATATCTTCCAAAATCCACTTGCTAAGTTTGTTCACTATCTCTTTTTGAATCAAACGCTTAAGAGGTCTTGCGCCAAATTGTGGGTCAAAGCCTTGTTCGGCCAAATAGTCTAATGTATAATTGCTGAATTCTAATTGAATACCTGTTTCTGCAACTAATTTTTTTAAATTTTCTAAATGAATTTTAACTATTTCATTTATTTCTTTAAGTAGCAACGGGCGGAACATAATTATTTCATCAACCCGGTTTAGAAATTCTGGTTGAATGGTTTGACGAAGCAACCCCATTACTTCAGTGTTTGCTTTTTCTACTAGTTCGTCTACATTTGTTTCGTTTACTCTTTCAAAAGTTTCTTGTATTAAATGACTTCCAATATTGCTTGTCATAATAATAATTGTGTTTTTAAAATTTACTTGTCTGCCTTTATTATCAGTCAATATTCCATCATCCAATACTTGTAGCATTACATTCCAAACATCAGGATGTGCTTTTTCTATTTCATCGAGTAACACTACACTGTACGGTTTTCTTCGAACAGATTCTGTTAATTGACCGCCCTCATCGTAACCAATATAACCTGGAGGTGCGCCAACTAGTCTTGATACCGTATGTTTTTCTTGATATTCACTCATATCAATTCGTGTCATCATACTTTCATCATCAAATAAATATGCTGCAAGCGCTTTTGCTAATTCAGTTTTGCCAACTCCAGTTGTGCCAATAAAAATAAACGAACCGATTGGTTTTTTGGGGTCTTGTAATCCTGCTCGGCTTCTTCTAATTGCATCGGCAACAGCAGTTATTGCAACTTCCTGACCAACTACTCTTTTGCGAAGTTGACTTTCAAGATTCAATAATTTTTCTTTATCAGATTGTAACATTTTAGATACAGGAATTCCTGTTGCTTTTGCTATTGTTTCTGCAATATCTTCTGCATCCACTTCTTCTTTTAACAAACGCTTTTCGTTGCTGGAAATAAGTATTGAACTGAAATCTGTAATTATTTTTTCTTGTTCTTTTATTTTCCCATAACGAATCTCTGCCACTTTTCCATAATCACCTTCTCGTTCTGCTCTTTCGGCTTGTTGTTTAAAGGATTCGATTGTTGCTTTTGCTTGTTGCACTTTTTCAACCAGTTCTTTTTCACTTTTCCATTTTGATTTTAGTGTGTCTCTTTCAACAGAGAAGTTTGCAATTTCAGTATTCAATTCTTTCAACTTTGTCGCGTCATTTTCTCTTTTAATTGCTTCTCGTTCAATTTCCAATTGACGAATTTGTCGCTCCAAAGTATCCAGTTCTTCTGGCATCGAATTCATTTCCAATCTAAGTTTGGCCGCACTTTCATCAATTAAATCAATGGCTTTATCGGGTAAAAACCGATCGGAAATATAACGATACGAAAGTGTTACTGCGGCAATAATTGCCTCGTCTTTTATACGCACATGGTGGTAGCTTTCGTAACGATCTTTCAAACCGCGAAGGATGGAAATCGCATCGTCAACCGATGGTTCGTTTATGATAATTTTTTGAAATCGTCTTTCCAGGGCCTTGTCTTTTTCAAAATATTTTTGATATTCATTTAATGTTGTTGCTCCAACAGCACGCAAATCTCCTTTTGCCAGTGCAGGCTTTAAAATATTGGCAGCATCCATTGCTCCTTCCCCACCACCGGCTCCAACCAATGTATGAATTTCATCAATGAATAAAATAATTTCTCCATCGCTATTGCTTACTTCTTTCACTACTGCTTTTAATCGTTCTTCAAATTCACCTTTATATTTTGCTCCAGCAATCAATAACCCCATATCCAACGCATAGATGGTTTTTGTTTTCAGATTTTCCGGCACATCGCCATTAACAATACGATGGGCAATACCTTCCGCAATTGCTGTTTTACCAACACCCGGTTCACCAACAAGTATGGGATTGTTTTTGGTACGTCTTGAAAGTATATGAAGTGTTCTTCTGATTTCTTCATCGCGGCCGATAACAGGGTCTAGTTTGCCTTGCCTTGCCAGTTCATTTAAATTTTTTGCGTATTTATTCAACGCATTGTATTCTTGATTTTGTGTTTGAGAATTTATTGTTTCTCCTTTTCTTAATTCTTTAATTGATTTTAGTAATCCATTTTCAGAAAGCCCAGCATTTTTTAATAAACTTGCAGAATTTTCTTTCCCTTGAAGAATAGCTAGAAGCAAATGTTCGGGCGTTACAAATTCATCTTGAAATTGTGTTAAAGTAGCGCCAGCTCTTAGTATCACATTGTTTGCTTCGCGCCCAATTGATTGAGCTGCATCGTTTGTTGTTTTAGGTAATTTATGTATGAGTTCATCCAATTTAGTTTCAACTAAATTGATGGTTACATTATTTTTTTTTAACAAAAAACCGATTGGAGAATCTTGTAGTTCTAATAATGCTTTAAGAATATGTTCAGTTTCAACTGTTGGATTCTTTGCGTTAAATGCAATTTGCTGTGCAAGTTGAAGTGTTTCTGCGGCTTTGTTTGTGAAATTACTAAGATTCATAAAATGCTGTTATTTACTAACCAACCTTCACAAACCACAATCCAAGGCCAAAGTTCAGAAACTATGTCATTAAAAACTGTTAAAACCTGACTCAACAACAGTTTCGTCAATACTTTACTGCTACAATTGCAGAATAAATATTCTTAATTTGAATTTTTATATTTCACTTTTCCGCCAACAATAGTTAGCATCACTTTGGTGTTTTTAATTTCTTCGTCTTGGCAAGTCATTAAATTTTTTGACAAAAGAACCATGTCGGCAAATTTTCCAACTTCAATACTTCCTTTTATTTTATCTTCAAAAGCAGCAAAAGCATTTGCTAAAGTGTAGGAATAAAGTGCTTGTTCTCTTGTCATTTTTTGATCGGGATAAAAAGTTGTTCCATTTTTTAATTTTCTTGTAATTGTTGCATAAAAATTTGCAATTGGATCCATATTTTCTACAGGCACATCGGTTCCGTTTGCAACAACTACACCTGCTTTTAAAAAAGATTGCCACACATAAGCACCTTCTTCCGATCTTTTTTCGCCCAACCTTTTTGGCACAAATGATGCATCGCTTGTGCAATGAATTCCTTGCATGGATGCAATAATATCCCATTCTTTGAATCGCGAAATTTCTAATGGATTTACATGTTGTGCATGTTCAATTCGCCAACGATGGTCTTTGTTTTTATTATTTTTTATTTGTGCTTCATAAATAGATACAGTTTCCCGATTGGCTCTATCGCCAATAGCATGAACACAAAGTTGTAAATCATTTTTCCAACAGAAATCGGCGATTTGTTTTAATGTGTCGATATTAAAAGTATTTTGTCCATAATTGTTTTTACGATCGGTGTATGGCTCCAACAACCAAGCACCGTGCGAACCCAAAGCGCCATCCAACCAAACTTTTACTGCTTTTACAGAAAGAAAATCATTTTGTGTTTTGGTTGTAGTGAAGGCGTTAATATTTTTTTGTAATAAAGAATTGTCCGCCAAAACCATCAACCAATGTCGAAGGTTTAATTTATTTTGATTAGCTAATTCTTTCATCCATTCTACTTGACGAAAAGACGAACCAGCATCTTGAAAACTCGTAACACCATTTTTTAAACACTCGGCTTCGGCAAGTTGAATACTTTGTTGCCAATTTTTTTTCTGGTCAGCTTCGCTTTGTTGTTGTAAATATTTTTCATAAACAACATTCACCAAATCTTGCGCTGTTTCTCCCAAAACGCCAACAATTTCATTTTTCCCATCACGCAAAATTTCACCACCAATTGGATTAATTGTTGTTGAAGAAATTTTTGCAAGAGACAACGCATTTGCATTTACGTAAATACTATGTCCACTTGCATGTTCTAAAACGACAGGATTATTTGGCGATACTTTATCCAAAGTTTCGTGATAAGGATAACCCATGTAATTAACGGTGGGAGCGGGATTCCATTTTTCCTGATGCCAACCTCTTCCAATAATCCAGTCGCCGGGCTTGGCTTTTTTTACTGCTTCTTCTATCATCGAAACTATTTCACCCCAGTTTTTTACAGATTGTAAATTTAGATTTACCAATGAAGATCCCAAACCGTGAATATGTCCGTGCCCTTCAATAAAACCCGGCATCAAAAACTGATTTGCACAATCAATCACTTCCGTTTTTCCGCCAATAAAATTTATAACGGCTTCGTTTGATCCCACAAAAATAATTTTACCTTCTTTTACTGCAATCGCTTCTGCATTGGGTTGGGAAATATTTATAGTGTTGACTTGTGCATTTTTAAGCACCAAATCTGCTTTCGGATTTTTTGTTTCTGAACAAGCAATTAGTAATAGTGTGCTAAAAAACAAAATAAAGTATTTCATTGTAAAATGTTGAGTTTCAAAAGTATTAAATATTTATTATGAGAACAGTTCTATATTTTAAAGATTTGAACAAGTTTATTCTTCAATTTTGTATTTGAAAATGAAAAATCAATCAACGGAGCAAATAAAATTATTTGCCCAAAATTTAGGATTTGATTATTGCGGAATTGCAAAAGCATCTTATTTAAATGAAGATGCCCGACTGCTGGAAACCTGGCTCAACAAAGGAATGCATGGAACAATGCATTATATGGAAAATCATTTCGATTTAAGAGTTGATCCTCGCAAATTAGTGCCCGGCGCAAAGTCGGTGATTACACTTTTACTTAATTATTACCCAAAGGAAAAACAAAATGCATACGTTCCCAAAGTTGCCAAATATGCATTTGGGCAAGATTATCACGAAGTCGTAAAATCAAAACTAAAAGAGTTGATGGCTTTGATAAAATTGAATATTGGAGAAATAAACGGTCGCGGATTTATAGATAGTGCGCCGGTTTTGGAAAGAACTTGGGCGCAAAAAAGTGGATTGGGATGGGTTGGAAAAAATGGAAATTTAATTAATAAACAAAGTGGGTCTTTTTTCTTTATTGCCACGCTAATTGTCGATCTTGAACTTTCGTACGACAATGAATTTGTTAAAAATTATTGCGGAACTTGTACGCGATGTATTGATAGTTGCCCCACAGAAGCCATTTTACCGGATAAAATAATTGACGGAAGTAAGTGCATTTCTTATTTCACCATCGAATTAAAAGATGCGTTAATTCCGGAAAATATGAAAGGAAAATTTGAGAACTGGATGTTTGGTTGTGATATTTGTCAAGACATTTGTCCGTGGAATCGGTTTAGCAAAGCCACGCAGGGTATCAATTTTAAGCCAATTCCGGAAATTTTAAATCTGACAACACAAGAATGGAATGAAATGAGTGAAGAGTCATTCAAAAAAATATTTAAAAATTCTGCATTAAATCGAAGTAAATTTCAGGGGATAAAAAGAAATTTAAAATTTATTGAAGGATAATAAACACGGTATGAATAAAAATATTGAAAAATTATTTCAACTTGCATCAAAATCCGAGAGAACAATTGTTGGTTTAATGAGTGGTACTTCGCTCGATGGTTTGGATATTGTGCTTTGCAAAATAATTGGCAGTGGTAGAAATACGAAAATAGAATTGCTTCAATTTGAAACGATTTCTTACGAAGAAAATTTTAGACAAGAAATAAAAACAATTTTTTCTCGTAGAGATGTTGATTTAGAAAAAATTTGTTTGTTGAATTCTTATGTTGCACTGCAGCATGCAGCAATGGTAAACGAATGTTTAAAAAAGTGGAATTGTAATAAAAATGAAATTGATTTAATTGCCAGTCACGGGCAAACAATTTATCATGCTCCAAAATTTATGCACCAACAAGAAAAGTTTTCGAATGCAACTTTTCAAATTGGCGATGGCGATCATATTGCATTTAAAACCGGTATAATTACTATTTCGGATTTTCGGCAAAAGCATATTGCATCCGGCGGCGAAGGCGCTCCACTTGCAGCTTACGGAGATTATTTACTTTTTTCAAAGTTGGGAGAAGATCGAATAATGTTGAATATTGGCGGCATTAGCAATTTTACTTTTTTGCCAGGAAATGGAGATGCTAAAAAAATTATTAGTACCGATGTTGGTCCGGGAAATACATTGATGAATGCATTCGTTCAGCAATATTTTACAGGAATTGATTTTGATAAAGACGCAACAATTGCAAAGCAAGGGAAAATTAATGCTGAATTATTAATTGCACTAAAACAAAATTCATTTTTTGAAAAAACATTTCCCAAAACCATCGGTCCCGAATTATTTAATCTCAATTACTTAAAAGAAGCACAACAGAAAAGTGAAACAATTTCTATCTCAAAAGAAGATGTGATGGCAACACTCAATCGATTTACTGCAGATTGCATTGCAGATGCAATCAATCAAATAAATTCATCAAACTCAAATTTTACTATTTATATCAGTGGCGGCGGCGTTCACAATTCTTTGTTGATTGAGAATATAAAATCTCAACTTCCAAATTGTAATATTAAATCAACAAACGATTTATTTGTAAATGCGGATGCAAAAGAAGCCGTGTTGTTTGCTTTGCTTGCCAACGAATGTGTTTGCGGAAATGGAATTGAAATTGGTGAAGGATTAACACAAATTCCGAATGTGAGTTTTGGAAAAATTAGTTTCCCGAATTAGTCTCCAATAATAATTTTAATTTGCCAAGTCCGTTTTGCATTTGTGTACCGTAAATGTTTTCGTAAAAAAGTGAAATGAATTTTTCCCAAGGCAACCAACCAAGCTCAAAGTTCATATACCATTGAATTCCGGTGGCGTTGGTTTTATTGACAGGAATAATTTTCCAACCGGAAATAATTGATTTTTTACCTAATTCGAATTTCGAAACTACTTCGTTTGTTCTCACAATTTTTAATAAAAGAAATTGCTGTTTGGATTCATTTAAAATATATCCATTTACTTTTCCATTATCGTAATTGTAATGAGCAGTCTCGATTCCGGGAAGCCAGTTTTTCCAATTTTCGGGATTACTAATTTCTTTCATTAACAACGAATCTGCACAATTAATTTCTACAACTTTTGATAGGCGAATTTTCGACGGGATGAAAAAGGAAATAGCAGTTATCAAAAGAGAGAAAACAATAAAACTCAACAAAGCCAATTTTAGAAATTTCATTTCAAATTAAATAGGTAATAAAAAAAGTTAGTCGAAAATTATTCCCAACGAAATACTTTTATCGAAATTATATAAACAACGATTCCCCAAATTCCTAAAATTCCAATTTGTTTATAGCAAGCTGAAAGATGTGCGCCTTCGAATGCCACATTGCGCATCGCATCGTTTAAGTGGGTGAGTGGAAGTATGTCGGCAATAGATTTTAACCACGGGGGAAATGCATCTGTTGTAAAAAATGTGCCGCCCAATAAAAATTGAGGAAGTGTAATCAAATTTACAAATGGAGGAATTACGGATTCGTTTTTTGCTAATCCACTTACAATAAATCCAAATCCCATAAAAACAATTAATCCAATTAAACTTAGAAATAAAAGTTCGAAAAAAGTAAGCCAACCATTTATCATTGTAAAATCAAATGCAAGCCAACCGATGGATAAAATAACTACAGAAGTAATCAATCCGAATAAAATTCTGCTGATCCCAATTCCAAATACCAGCGATGGTTTGCTGATGGGTGTTGCAAAAAATCGTTTTAATACAAGTGTTTGACGAAGGTTAAAAAAGATAAATGCAACTCCAAAAACTCCTGCGCTGAGAAGTGAAAAACCAAGTTGTCCGGGAAGTATGAAATCTATCGTTCGATAAATTCGTCCTTCTATCGGCGGTAAATTTTGTACGGAAGCATAAGAAAGCAAATGAGGAAGTTTTAATTTGTTGACTCCAAGCACTACATCGTTAATCACCGCTTGAAGTATTCCAATTTTATCAAAAGAAGCCGTGGAAGATTGAATGATAATATTATACTTTGTAAATGAATCGCTCGGTTGGTTCTGAATATCAATAATCGCTGTGATGCGCCCTTTCAATAATTTATCTTGCAACTCTTTTTCGGCTGCGGAAACAACGCGAATACTTTTTCTATTAACCAATCCTTGGTAAATAAGATTCAATTTTGAAGTATCGGAATTTTTTGTAAATCCAATTTTTACTACGGGCCCAGAACCACCAATAAAACCAAAAACAAGAATGAAAATTAGCGGAAAAATAAAACTGAAAATAACAGCTGAAGGACTTCGAAAGATTGCTTTCAAACTGAATTTTGCAAGTGCCAACATTGCTTTGGATTGGCTGTAGTTTTTTGTCATATAAAATTAACCGAGCAAATGTATCAACAATTAGTTTAAAAAAATTGAGAACAATAGTTGCACTGCTTTCGTTTTTTGTTTTTGAAAAATAAAGATATTTGTTGCAAAATAGGAACGGTAAAATGAATAGAGCTTATTTATTATTGGGTTCAAATCTTGGAAATCGAGAAGAGAATTTAAAGATTTCAAAAGAGTTGATAGGTTTGGAATGTGGAAAAATTCTTCAATCTTCTTTAATTTATGAAACGGAACCTTGGGGAACAATCAATCAACCTTTGTTTTTAAATCAAGCTTTAAAACTTGCGACCAGCCTAACTTCAAGCGAGCTTATTAAAACTGTTTTAAAAATTGAAACTACAATGGGGCGGTTGCGTGTAGAAAAAATGGGGCCTCGTTTAATTGATATTGATATTTTATTTTTCAATGATGAAATTTTAGAAACAGAAATGCTGCAATTACCTCATCCCGAACTTCAGAATAGAAAATTTGTTCTAACACCTCTTGCCGAAATTGCACCTTTGCTATTCCATTCAATTTTGAACAAAACTGTAATCCAACTTTTAAATGGATGTAAAGATGAAATGAAAGTAAAAACATATTCGCCAATTATCCACAGCTGAAAAATTCAAATTCAATCACAATTACATTTCACTTATTTTGCACTTCTCATTGTAAAATTGAATAGGAGTTGTCAACATGAAATATCATTTTATTACTATTGAAGGAAATATAGGAGCGGGAAAAACTACTTTATCGCATCTTCTTTCGCGTCATTATAATGCAAGATTAGTTTTAGAAGAATTTGCAGACAATCCTTTTTTGCCAAAATTTTACGAGAATCCGCAGCAATACGCTTTTTCATTGGAATTGTTTTTTATGGCGGAACGATTCAAACAGTTGAAAGATCTTATTCAACAGCAAGATCTTTTTCAATCAGTCACTGTTACAGATTATCTTTTTACGAAGTGTCTATTATTTGCAAAAATAAATTTAGCGGAGGATGAATTTCGATTATATCAACGCTTGTTTGATATTATTCATCAGCAATTGTTGCAACCCGATTTATTAATTTATTTACACACACCAATTAACCGATTGCAAGAAAATATCAAAAAAAGAGAAAGAGTTTACGAACAAAATATTCAAAATTCGTATTTGGAAAATATTCAAGATTCATACTTGAATTATATCAAACAAAGTAATATAAAAACACTAATCGTTGACTGTTCCAATGCCGATTTTTTGGGTAACGAAAAGCATTTTCAAGCAGTTATAGATGCATTGGAAAATGAATATGATGAAGGACAGCATTATTTAACTTTACCTCAATAATTAATGTGTGACATTCAATAAGTCATTTTATACAATCATCAACAAAGAATTTACTTTTTTCATTTTTGCTCGTATTTTTTTTATTGCAGGATTGCGCATGACACCTGTTTTGCTCGGTTGGAAATTGTATGAAATTACAGGTAGTAAATTAGCATTAGGTATTCTTGGTTTGAGTGAAGTCATTCCTGCAATTGCTGTTGCATTACCTGCTGGGGTTATGGTGGATAAAAGCGATAAAAAAAAATTACTCACTATTTGTTTTAGTATTTATTTTTTATTGATGGTAGGTTTGTTGGGAATTACTTCAACTTGGTTTGCATCAATTGCAACTACAAAAATTATTGAATACTGTATTTATATTTTTGTATTTGCAACAGGTGCAGTTCGTGCATTTAGTGGTTCAGCTATTAATGCTTTTGTTGCTCAATTAGTGCCAACAGAAACATTAGTGAAAGCAGTTTCAATGCATAGTATGTCGTGGCTAATAGCTGCTGTAGCTGGGCCTGCTGCTGCAGGTATGTTGTTGGGTTATACCAATATCAGCATTGCTTTTACAGTAGTTTGTAGCTCAGTTTTTATTGCATTTATTTTATTTCAATTTATAAAATCAAAACCAATTGTTTGGCAAACAACGAATACAAAAACTTGGGATGGTGTAAAAGAGGGTCTGCGATTTGTTTATAAACAAAAAGTATTATTAGGTGCAATGAGTTTGGATATGTTTGCTATTTTATTTGGCGGTGTGGTAGCACTTTTACCTGTTTTTGCAAAAGATATTTTACACACAGGTCCACAAGGATTGGGTTGGCTGATTGCTGCTACCTATATCGGAAATTTTATTGCAATTGCTTGGATTACTTATCGACCATTAAAAAAACGACAAGGGAAAATTCTACTTTATTCAGTTGTTGGTTTTGGAATTTGTATGATTGTGTTTGCTTTTTCTAAAAATTATTGGCTCAGTTTTGGAGCATTGTTTATCAGTGGATTGCTTGATGGGATAAGTGTTTTGATTCGCGGAACATTAGTACAGTTATTTGTCCCAGACGAAATGCGAGGAAGAGTTTCATCTGTTAATTCAATTTTTATAAATAGTAGTAACGAGTTAGGTCAATTCGAAAGTGGCGTTGCTGCTTCAATGATGGGAACGGTTCCATCTGTAATATTTGGAGGCTGTATGACTTTAGTTGTCGCTGCAGTAACTTGGATAAAAGCTCCAACACTTCGAAAGTTTGAGTATTAAAAAATCAATGCGGAATTTTTTCCAATAATTTTTCCAGCACAAAATATGTGATAGGGCAGAAAGTAGAATTTTTTAGAGTCAGTTCTTTTCTTTTTATAAAAACATCTTCGTTTGTATAGGGGAAACGTCGGCAATCCGAAGGTCTTTCTTCATAAATACTGCAATAATTATCTGTTCCTAAAAATGGGCAAGGTTTTTTGTTTGCAACAAAATCGCCGTCTTCATCCACTAACAAGTATTTTTCAATAAAAATACTTTCTCGCATTTTCAAATGTTTGCTGATTCTTTTTACATCTGGGGTTTTAAATCGAGGAGAATAATTTTTGCAACAATTGGCACATTGCAAACATTCGATTTTTTCAAATGCTTCTTCATGAAATTCCGGCAATACTTTCAGCACTCTATTTTTATCGGTGCGGTGTAATAATTGCTTGTATTTTTTATTGTGCTCTTCCGATTTTTTTTCCCAATCATTTAACATATTCTCGGCCATGTTGCAAAGAAACAACCTCTTTTCCACAGTTAAATAATTGGCTTCAATTTTGTGGTCCACAACATTAACTTTGCGAATCCAAAATATAAAATATGCACCTCTTCGATAAACAGGAAAACGAATTTTCTTCGCGCCATATTGGACCAAACGAGTTGGAAACAAGTGAAATGCTAAAAACGATTGGTGAATCAAGTTTTTCTAATTTAATTAATAAAACAGTTCCCGAAGTCATACAATCTAATCAAGCATTAGCACTACCTACTGCTATGAGCGAATTTGCTTACTTGGCACATTTAAAAGAAATTTCACTAAAAAACAAAGTTTTTAAAAATTATATCGGTCAAGGTTACTACGATACTATTACACCTTCGGTTATTCTTAGAAATATTTTTGAATCGCCAGGTTGGTACACGCAATACACACCGTATCAGGCAGAAATTTCTCAAGGTAGATTGGAAAGTTTATTAAATTTTCAAACAGTTGTTTGCGATCTCACCGGGTTACCAATTGCAAATGCTTCGCTATTGGATGAAGCAACAGCGGCTGCCGAAGCAATGACGATGTTTTTCAACAATGCCAATAAAGAAAATACAACTCGTACAAAATTTTTTGTAGATGAAACAACATTTCCACAAACAAAAGAAGTTGTACTTACAAGAGCAGTACCTATTGGAATTGAAGTTGTGTACGGCAATTACAAAACCTGTGTTCTCGATGAAACTTATTTCGGTGCATTAGTTCAATATCCGAACGATAAAGGTTCGATTGAAAACTATGAAGAATTTATTTCAAAGGTTCATAGTTGTGGTGCGTATGTAGCAATGGCAACAGATTTATTAGCACTTACACTTTTAAAACCACCTGGAGAAATGGACGCAGATTGCGCAATCGGATCGGCACAGCGATTTGGCGTTCCATTTGGTTTTGGTGGACCACATGCTGCTTTTTTTGCGGTAAAAGATGAATTTAAAAGAAACATTCCCGGCCGCATTATTGGTGTCAGCATCGATGCAAATGGAAATCGTGCGTTGCGAATGGCATTGCAAACAAGAGAGCAGCATATAAAACGCGAAAAAGCAACATCCAATATTTGTACTGCTCAAGCTTTACTTGCAAATATGGCTGCAATGTATGCTATTTTTCACGGGGCAACCGGGTTAAAAAATATTGCAAACCGAATTGCAATTTTAACTCAAACAGTTGCTGAAGCTATTGAAGCAAGAGGGTTTGAAATTGAGTCGAATTCTTTTTTTGATACAATTACGGTTAAAGTAGAAAGTGTCAATTCGATAAAAGAAAAGGCAATTTATCAACAAATTAATCTTCGCTATTTTGATGAAAAACATATTGGGATTTCTATTGGTGAAACAACGATGCCGGAAGATTTATTTAACCTAATAAATTGTTTTGAAGACGATATAAGCCCCGTTTCATTTGACATAAACCAAGACGTTGAACTCGAACATATTCCGGAAAAATTAATTCGAAGAAGTTTATTTCTTACCAATCCGATATTTAATACACATCACAGCGAAAGCCAAATGATGCGTTACATAAAATTTTTGGAGAACAAAGATTTATCGCTCAATACTTCCATGATTAGTTTGGGAAGTTGTACCATGAAATTAAATGCAGCAACAGAAATGATGCCGCTTAGTTGGCCGGAATGGAGCAACATTCATCCGTTTGCGCCAACAAATCAAACGCAAGGTTACCAGCAAATTATTGATGAATTATCCGATTATCTATGTAATATCACTTCATTCGATGCATGTAGTTTGCAACCAAATAGTGGTGCGCAGGGCGAATATGCGGGACTTTTAACAATTCGTGCATTTCACGAATCAAATGGAGAAGCACATCGAAACATTATGTTGATTCCCATCAGCGCACATGGCACAAATCCGGCATCGGCAGTAATGGTTGGAATGAAAGTAGTAGTGGTAAAAGCATTGGAAAATGGGTATATTGATTTAGAAGATTTGAAAGCAAAAGCAATGGAACATGCTGAAAATCTTTCGGGAATCATGATTACTTATCCAAGTACTTATGGCGTTTACGAAGAAACAGTAAAAGAGATTACAACAATTATTCACCAACACGGCGGACAAGTGTATATGGATGGTGCAAATATGAATGCGCAAGTGGGATTGACATCGCCAGGATTAATTGGTGCCGATGTTTGTCATTTGAATTTACATAAAACATTTGCAATTCCGCATGGTGGTGGAGGTCCAGGCATGGGCCCGATTTGTGTTAAAAAACATTTGGCTCCATTTTTACCCAATCATATTGACGAAAAGAAAATGAAAACTGGTGCAGGAGCGGTAAGTGCAGCACCATTTGGAAGTGCATCCATTTTACTTATTTCTTATGGATACATTCGATTGTTGGGTGCCGAAGGTGTAAAAGCAGCAACAGAATTTGCAATATTAAATGCGAATTACATGCGCAAAAGATTAGAAAGTAAATTTGAAATTCTCTATACAAATCAAAATGGAAAATGTGCGCATGAATTTATTGTTGATTTGCGTCCATTTAAAAAATCAGCAGAAGTAGAAGCAGAAGATGTAGCCAAAAGATTGATGGACTACGGCTTTCATGCACCCACGTTGAGTTTTCCGGTACCAGGAACTATTATGATTGAGCCAACTGAAAGCGAAGACAAAGCAGAATTAGATCGTTTTTGTGATGCATTACTTAGTATTCGAAAAGAAATAAGTGAAATAGAAGAGGGGAAAATGGATAAAAAAAATAATCCATTAAAAAATGCGCCACATACACAATTAATGGTTTGTAAAGATGATTGGAATTTCAGTTATAGTAGAAGACAGGCTGCATTTCCATTGCCTTATGTTGCACAAAACAAATTTTGGCCATCTGTTGCCAGGGTAAATAATACACATGGCGATCGAAACTTAATTTGTACTTGTACGCCAATTGAATCCTATTTGTAAAAGAATAAAATTATTGCTCTTTTACAAATAGGATCACACTATTAGTTAATTTAGAACCGTAAGAACGATGAAGCGCATCTGCGAATTGCAAAGTTAATTTATGTGTTCCTGGTTTTAAGTTTAATGTAGCCGAAGTCTGCGCATTCCCAAAATGAATATGTAAAGAATCTTTTGGAATAACTGTTTCTGTTGCAACGGAATCCATATCAATTAATATATGATGATGACCAGAAGCGGGTTTCAATACGCCGTTTGCTGTATCGACACTCAATTCCGAAACGCCCATTTCAATAAATAATGGAGAACGTACTTGCTGGCCATTTTTTAAATTTTTGATAAACACTTTAGAATTAATTGCAATTTCCGGCATTGGGGGCATTTCAAATTTATCGGTTGAATGTACCGAATCATGCGACTGAGAAGCAGTATTTTTTGGTTCGTTATTGCAAGCAAATAAGCTAAAAGAAATTGTTGCAATAAGAGTAAAATTTTTGTTTATATATTTCATTTTTGAAAGGTTATTAAAATTTAGGAACCAAAAGTAGAGAAGTTTTAATAAATGAAAGTTAATCTAAAAATGAAAATATGATTTTAGCTTTCATGGCAAAATCTTTACTTTTGCTGCCCATTTATTAATGGCGGGATAGCTCAGGTGGTTAGAGCGTTGGATTCATAACCCAAAGGTCTCGGGTTCAACTCCCGATCCCGCTACAGAATGGGATAAATCAATTTTAGATTGTTTTGTCCCATTTTTACTTTCATTATAACTTATTGATATTGAGTTTATAAGATAAAAACAAGAATTCACTTTTTTGGTTAGATAATTGTGATTAATTGGGTCATACAAAACACCCTCTGGAAATAATGTTCTACTCAAATTTTTTTTATTTTCCAAATCGCTGTGTGGACTTCCTAAATAAAACTATAGACTAAGTTAAGCCATGAAGTAAACACCAAGGTCCCGACTTTGAAAAAAAAGTTTTTTAATCAAAATTGATATTGAGATAAAAGTTTAATTACTTTCAGTTTTATACTTATAGCTTTTTGGCTACTCTTTTTTCTAAAATCAGCAACTCTATCACTGCTTTTTTATTTTGGCTTACTGGTGTTATTCGGAAAATAAAATTTTACATTTAATTTGTATTTGTCAGTGCATTGCCTTACATTTGATTATAAATAGTCAGGCAATAGCCTTATAAAATGAATAAAACAACCTTGCTTATACAGCAATTAAACCAGAAAATGCTTTCCTTCGTCCCCGTAAAGCAAGTGGCTATTCCACCTACGGGCTGGATAAAAGCCATTCGCAATGCATTGGGAATGTCTATGCAGCAGTTAGGCAATAAACTTTCAATAACAAAGCAAAGTATACAGGAAATAGAAAAAAGAGAGAAAGACGGCTCCATAACTCTCAAATCTTTGAAACATGTTGCAAAAGCAATGGACATGCAATTGGTTTATGGTCTCGTACCCAATGATGGTACTTTGGATGCTCTCATTGACCGCAAAGCAAAAGATCTTGCAAGGAAAATTGTAATGCGAACATCAAATACAATGAAATTAGAAAATCAGCAAAATTCCAATCAACGTATTGTGAAAGCCATTCAGGAAAGGGCAAATGCAATCAAAAACGAAATGCCTAAAATTTTATGGGATTAGAATTGGATTATATTGATGGGCAAACGCCATTAGATGAAGATGAAAAAGAAGGATTGTTAATTCATTCCATTGCTACCCGTGGGGAATTGGATGAATTTGAACAGCAAAATATTGAACAGGCAGTGCAATGGACATTAAAACGCTCATTCAAACAGGAAGAAGTTTTTTCAGAAAAATTTCTTAAAGCAGTGCATAAAAAAATGTATGGAAATGTTTGGGCTTGGGCTGGTGGTTTCCGAAAGACAAATAAAAATCTCGGAGTGGATAAGTGGCAAATTCCAATTGAATTAAAATCACTTCTTGACGATGCAAATTTTTGGATTACAAACAATGTGTATGAACCAGATGAATTAACAGTTCGATTCAAGCACCGTTTAATCAGCATTCATTGTTTCCCGAATGGAAATGGAAGACACAGCCGACTGATGGCAGATATTATCATTGAGAAAATTTTCAAACAATCTGTTTTTTCATGGGGAGTTGGAAATTTTGAACAAATTAGTGATGTCAGAAAAAAATATTCGGATGGAATAAAAGCTGCGGACAGGGGGAATTACAAACTATTAATAGCATTTGCACGATCTTGATATTAAGTATACTTGACTTCAAAGAGTTAACTTAAAATTTTTATGGCTTTTCGAATTGAGTTAACTTTTTTTATAAAAAAATAAGTATCTATAACTTTAGTTAATTCGTAAATTCGTTTCAAATCAGCCCATAATTGGTTAGAATATAGAAAATTATTGGCTACAGAATGAAATCTCATTGAAAAAATCAATGAGGTCTTTTATTTTATACCACAATACATCAGGGGCATCAATTAATAAATAAAATTTTAAATCAAATAGCCATACAGCGTATTATTTTTATTTATCTCTGTAAAACCAACTTGATATTTATCTAAATTTTGTAAAAGCTTTTTGTAGTCATCTTTGCTTTGAAGCTCAATCCCAACTAACGCCGGGCCAGCTTCTTTATTATTTTTTTGCATGTATTCAAATCTTGTAATATCATCTGTTGGGCCTAAAATATTATTTACAAATTCCTTTAATGCGCCCGGCCTTTGTGCAAAATTAATTAAAAAATAATGCTTCAATCCTTCATATTGTAGGCTTCTTTCCTTGATTTCCTGCATTCTATCAATATCGTTATTGCTTCCACTAATAATGCAAACAATATTTTTTCCTTTAATTTCATCTTTATAAAAATCCAAAGCTGAAATTGATAATGCGCCAGCAGGTTCAACAACAATTGCCTCCTCGTTATATAATTTTAAAATAGTAGAACAAATTTTTCCCTCGGGAATTAAATACATTTCATCCAAAATATTTTTACAAATTTTAAATGTTAAATCTCCCACTCGTTTTACAGCAGCGCCATCAACAAACCTATCAATTGAGTCAAGTGTAATTGGAGATTTGTTTTTTAATGCCTCAAACATTGATGGAGCACCAAGTGGCTCGAGGCCAATTAATTTTGTTTTTGGTGATTTTGATTTAAAAATATATCCTACCCCTGCGCATAAACCACCACCACCAATTGGAATAAATAAATAATCAATTTTTTGTTGATCTTCTAAAATTTCGAGTCCAATTGTTCCTTGGCCTTCAATTATTTTTAAATCATCAAACGGAGGAATAAAAATCATTCCACTTTCAATAGAAAATTTTTTTGCAATTTCAGCGCAATCATCAAAAGTATCGCCAACAAGTTTTATTTTAATATTGTCTTCGCCAAAAAATTTTGTCTTTTTAATTTTTTGTTGTGGAGTTGTTACAGGCATAAATACAACTCCAGAGATATTTAATTTTTTGCAAGAATACGCAAAGCCTTGTGCATGGTTGCCAGCGCTTGCACAAACCACTCCTTTTGATAATTTATTTTTTGGCAAACTGCTTATCATATTAAACGCACCACGAACTTTGTAACTACGAACAATTTGCAAATCTTCTCGTTTTAAAAATATTTTGCACTCATATTTTTTTGATAAATGCCTGTTGTATTGCAATGGAGTTTTTAATACTATTTTTTTAATTCTACCGCTTGCTTTTTTAAAATCTAGCGCTGATATTTTTAATTTTTCTTGGTTAAAAAAATCTTTTATTATTAATTTTTGTTTATTCATTTATTTCTGATTCTCTGGTCTTAACGATCTGACTGTTTTACCAGATTGCCACATTTCACTTTCTCTTAATTCTGTTAATTCAGCTTCAAGTTTTTTACGGTAATCAGTTTGCGAATTGGAATCGATGGATCTTTGCGATTCTTTTCCACTGGCAACACTCAAATAAAGTTCATTAAAGACGGGCAAAGTTGCATCTCTAAATTTTTTCCACCAATCAAGCGCACCGCGCTGTGCAGTGGTGGAACAATTCGCATACATCCAATCCATTCCATTTTCTGCAACAAGTGGCATTAAGGATTGAGTTAATTCCTCAACTGTTTCGTTGAATGCTTCACTTGGCGTGTGTCCTTTTTCTCTTAAAACTTGATATTGTGCTGCAAAAATTCCTTGTATTGCTCCCATCAAAGTTCCTCTTTCGCCAGTTAAATCTGAGAAAACTTCTTTTTTAAAAGTTGTTTCAAATAAATAGCCACTGCCAATTGCAATGCCTAATGCAATTACTCTATTAAATGCATTGCCTGTTGCATCCTGAAAAATTGCATACGAACTATTTAATCCTCTCCCTTGTAAAAACATTCTTCGCAAAGATGTTCCACTTCCTTTTGGTGCAACTAAAAAAACATCCACATCGCTTGGAGGAATTATTCCAGTCTGTTCATTAAATGTAATTCCAAAGCCATGAGAAAAATATAATGCTTTACCTTTTGTTAAATATTTTTTTACAGTTGGCCAAAGTTTTAATTGTGCAGCATCGCTTAAAAGGTAACAGATGATCGTTCCTTTTTCTAGAGCCTCTTCAATTTCAAATAATGTTTCGCCGGGAATAAATCCATCATGCACGGCTTTATCCCACGATTTACTATTTTTTCTTTGTCCAACAATTACATTAATTCCATTTTCTTTTTGGTTTAATGCTTGTCCCGGACCTTGAACTCCATATCCAATTATTGCAACGGTTTCATCTTTTAAAACTTCTTGTGCTTTTTTTAGTGGAAACTCTTCGCGAGTAACTACATTTTCTGTGGTGCCGCCAAAATTTAATTGTGCCATAATTTTTATCCTATTGTTGATTAATTACATTGTAAATATTTTCTCTTTGCTTGTCAAAAATTTATTTTCAAATTGTTTTTCACCATGTTCACTACTTTCAAATTCTTTTAGTTTTTTATGAAATCCTTCACTTGCTTTTATAATTGCAATCCGAGCACTTCTTACAAACTCAATTAAATTGTATTGCTCTAAAACTTTAATAAATTTTTCGGTTTCTTCTCTATGTCCTGTAACTTCAAATATTGTAAAATCGGTACGAATTACAACGACTTTTGCACCATACTCTCTTAAAAGTCTTTCAACTTTTACTGTCTCTGCAATTATTTTTGTTGGGACTTTATAAAGCGCCATTTCTTGCCAAATAATTTCTTCGTTTGTATTGTAGTAAGCTCTTAAAACTTCCACTTGTCTTTCTATTTGACGGCAAAGTTTTTTTACAAATTCTTCGGTGGTATTAATTACAATTGTAAAACGAAACACACTTTCTATTTCACTTGGAGACGTATTAAAACTTTCAATGTTTATTTTTCTTCTGGAAAAAATTGTGGCAATTCTTGTTAATAACCCAATATGATTTTCCGTATAAATTGTAATTGTATATTCTTGTTTTGACATTTATATTTCCTTTTTTGAAAGTACAATTTCTGAAACACCTTTTCCTTGTGGCACCATTGGGAAAACATTATTTTCCTTTCTAACCATTACTTCGAGCAAATAACTTTTTTTACTGGCTAATATTTTTTTTATTGCTGGCTTTAATTCGCTTCGTTTAGAAATTTTTGCTCCAGCAATTCCATATCCTTTTGCAACTTGAACATAATTTGGGCTTTCAATATTTACAAACGAATATCTTTTCTGATGAAATAATTCCTGCCACTGCCGAACCATTCCCAAAAAATTATTGTTCAAAATAATAATTTTAATATTTGGTTTTGATTGCATTATTGTTCCAAGTTCTTGTATCGTCATTTGAATTCCTCCATCACCAATTAATGCAATTACTTCTTTTTTTGGGGCGCCAAATTTTGCACCAATTGCTGCAGGAAGTGCAAATCCCATTGTTCCAAGTCCACCGCTTGTAATGTTGCTTCTTGTGTTATTCAATTTTGCATATCTGCAAGCTACCATCTGATGTTGGCCAACATCGGTTACAATTATTGCCTCTCCCTTAGTTAATTCATTAATTGTATTTACAACTTCTCCCATTGTTAATATTTTTCCCGTTGGATTAATATCAGGTTGAATGCATTTAGCTTCTTCTAATTTTCTACAATCATCAAACTGTTTATACCAATCTGGATATGATTTCTTTTTAATTAATTCAGTTAACAGGGGGAGAGTAATTTTACAATCGCCCCAAACAGGAACATCACTTTTAACATTTTTATCAATCTCTGCAGGGTCAATATCTAAATGTATAATTTTTGCTTGTTTTGCATATTTATCTAATCTGCCGGTAACTCTATCATCAAAGCGCATTCCAATGGCAATTAAAACATCGCATTTATTTGTTAAAACATTGGGTGCATAATTCCCATGCATGCCAAGCATTCCCATTGCAAGTTTATGATTTGTGGGGATTGCCCCCATTCCCAAAATAGTCCATGCAGCAGGGATTCCACTTTTTTCGATAAAATGCAAAAATTCTTTTTCGGCATTTCCTAAAATTACTCCTTGTCCAAAAACAACAAAAGGCTGTTTGGATGCATTAATTAATTTTGCAGCTTCTTCAATAAATTCTTTTCTGATATTTGGTTTTGGAAGATAACTACGGATATGTTCACAAATTTTATAACCTTCAAAATCAAAAAATTGTAATTGTGCATTTTTTGTAATATCAATTACAACTGGGCCAGGTCTTCCACTCTTTGCAATAAAAAATGCTTTAGATAAAATAAACGGAATTTCATTTGCATCTGTAATTTGATAATTCCATTTTGTAACTGGAGTTGTAATATTTAAAACATCTGCTTCCTGAAACGCGTCAGTACCAAGTAAATGCGCAAACACTTGCCCTGTAATGCAAACAATCGGAGTTGAATCAATTAATGCATCGGCTAACCCTGTAATTAAATTTGTTGCACCAGGCCCACTGGTTGCAAAAACAACTCCTGTTTTTCCGCTTACTCTTGCAAAACCTTGTGCAGCATGGATTGCACCTTGCTCATGTCTTACCAAAACATGATTTATTATTTTTTGATAATCGTACAATGCATCATAAATTGGCATTATTGCGCCACCAGGGTAACCAAAAATTGTTTTTACTCCTTCAGCAACTAATGCTTTAAGTACAGCTTGGCTGCCGGAAATATTTTCAAAATTATTTTTCATCTGTTGTACATCCCTCTGAAGCATCCTTTACACTTAATGCATATTTAAACAATACTCCTTTTTTAACTTTCAATTCAGGAAAATTCCAATTTTGTTTTCTTTTAATTATCTCTTCATCACTAACTTTCAAATTTATTGATTTTTTTTCAATATCAATTTCAATTATATCATCATCTTTTACAAATGCAAGTAATCCGCCAACATGGGCCTCTGGCGTTATATGTCCAACAACAAAACCATGTGTGCCACCACTAAATCTTCCATCAGTAATAAGTGCAACAGATTTTCCTAATCCTGCACCAATTATTGCTGAAGTAGGTTTAAGCATTTCGGGCATTCCTGGCGCACCAATTGGGCCTTCATTTTTTATAACTACCACATCGCCCGGTTTAACTCTTCCAACTGAAATGCCTTCGATTAATTTTTGTTCACCATCAAAAACTCTTGCTGGACCAGTAAATTTTTCACCTTCTTTCCCGGATATTTTTGCAACAGCTCCTTTATCTGCAAGATTTCCGTAAAGAATTTGAATGTGTCCCGTTTTTTTAATTGGCAACTCAATTGGTAAAATAATTTTCTGAGCATTAAAATCAAGTTCTTTTACATCGCATAAATTTTCTTCAATTGTTTTGCCAGTTACAGTTAAACAATTTCCATTTAAAAATCCTTTTTGTAAAAGATATTTCATTACTGCAGGTGTTCCACCAACATTGTGTAAATCCTGCATTAAATATTTTCCTGATGGTTTAAAATCAGCTAAAACAGGAACTCTATCGCTTATAGTTTGAAAATCAGCAATTGAAATTTTTACACCAATTGCTTTTGCCATTGCAATTAAATGAATAACCGCATTTGTGCTACCACCAAATGCCATTACAAGTGTAATTGCATTTTCAAATGCATCACGAGTCATAATATCAGATGGAAGAATATTTTTTTCTAAAAGAATTTTTATAAATTTTCCGGCATTTACGCATTCATTTTTTTTGTCATCACTTAATGCAGGATTTGATGAAGAAAAGGGGAGGCTCATTCCCAAAGCTTCAATAGCCGATGCCATTGTGTTTGCAGTATACATTCCACCACAAGCACCTGCGCCGGGGCAAGAGTTTTGAATTACACCTTTAAAATCTTCCTCTGAAATTTTTCCAGAAATTTTTTCGCCCAACGCTTCAAATGCACTAACAATATTTAAATCTTTTCCATCGTAACAACCTGGTGCAATTGTTCCGCCATAAACCATAATTGAAGGACGATTTAATCTGGCCATTGCAATTATTGAGCCGGGCATATTTTTATCGCACCCAGGGACTGCGATGATTCCATCATAATAAAATCCGCCAACTACGGCTTCAATGCTATCAGCAATAATTTCTCGGCTTGCAAGCGAATAACGCATTCCATCAGTTCCATTACTAATTCCATCGCTAATACCGATTGTATTAAAAATTAATCCAACTAAATCGTTTTGCCAAACACCTTGTTTTACAATTTTTGCTAAATCGTTTAGATGCATGTTGCAGGTATTTCCATCGTAACCCATACTGCAAATGCCGACCTGCGCTTTTTTAAAATCGTTTTCTGTTAAACCAATTCCGTAAAGCATTGCCTGTGCAGCTGGTTGCGTTTCATCCTGCGTAACAGTTTTAGAATATTTATTTAATTCATTCATTTTGATTGATTTTTATACACCAATATTAAGAAAGCTAAAAACAGTCAATTAAATAAAAGTAATTGTTTTAAATTGTATTGTTAAAGAAGAGAATTGAATAATTTAAAATTCATTTAATAAAATAACAATCTTGCTCTTTTGCTAAAAACTCTCCATCCAAATTTATTTATTATAAACCCTTTGTTATTAAATTAGATTTTTTATAACTCGGGTTTGTTTTTCTTTGATAATTAGCAAAATAGTTAACTTTTATATTGAAGTAAATAGTTTTCACTTTCCTCCCCTAATTTTGTAACTCAACAGCTTTAAAATAATCCCTTTTGAATTTAGATAAACAAACCCCCGCACTTCTTTTATTAGAGGATGGAACTGTATGCAACGGATTCGCATTTGGAAAAATTGGAACAGCTTCCGGTGAAATATGTTTTAATACGGGAATGACTGGTTATCAGGAGGTTTTTACAGATCCAAGCTATTTTGGACAAATTCTAATAATGAATAGTGTGCATATTGGAAACTATGGAGTTAAATCCGACGAAGCACAATCCGATTCGGTGAAAATTCAAGGGTTGATTGGAAGGAATTTGGAAGCGAATTATTCACGAAATCAAGCTGAAGGATCGCTTGATGAATATTTGAAAAAAAACAATATTGTTTGTATCGAAGGTGTCGATACGCGAGCCTTAGTAACGCATGTTCGACAGCAAGGTTCAATGAACTGTATTATTTCTTCTGATATTTTAGATGTAAATGAATTGAAAAAAATATTGGCAAAAGTTCCTTCGATGGCAGGGTTGGAACTCGCATCTAAAGTAAGCACACAAAAGGAATATGAGTTGGGCGATTCAAATTCAAAAGTTAAAATTGCCGTATTGGATTTTGGGTGCAAACAAAATATTTTACAATGCATGACAAGTCGCGGAGCTTTTGTGAAAGTATTTCCTGCAACAACACCAGTTCATAAAATAAATGAATTTAATCCTGGAGGATATTTTATTTCCAACGGTCCCGGCGACCCAGCGGCAATGGGCTATGCAATTGAAACCGTGAAAGAAATTTTAAAAGAAAACAAACCAACTTTTGGAATCTGTCTTGGTCATCAATTATTAGCATTAGCCAACGACGTTGCTACTTTTAAATTGCATCATGGGCATCGCGGATTAAATCATCCAGTAAAAAATTTAAAAACAGGTAAGTGCGAAATCACTTCGCAAAATCATGGATTTGGAGTGGATACCGATTCGGTGAAAAAAAATAGCAATATTGAAATAACGCATATTAATCTCAATGATGAATCGGTAGAAGGGATTAAACTAAAAAACAAACCGGCATTTTCTGTACAATATCATCCGGAAAGTACGCCGGGCCCACAGGATAGCCGTTATTTGTTTGATGAATTTATTAGTTTAATTAATAAAACAAATAGCAACGGAGGAGTTGCATAATTTTTTATTAAATAGTTTTCATGAAAATTGCCATTATCAACGGACCAAATTTGAACCTTCTCGGCAAAAGAGAAACGGCAATTTATGGCGAAAAATCCTTTGAAGATTTTTTTAAAGAATTGAAAACAAAATTTCCAACTGTTGACTTTATTTATTTTCAAAGTAATGTAGAAGGTGAATTAATAAATGAATTGCAAAGAGTAGGATTTTCTGTGGATGGAATTATTTTTAATCCCGGTGGTTATACGCATACTTCGGTTGCTATTGGCGATGCAGTTGCCGCAATAAAAACTCCCGTTGTGGAAGTGCATATTTCCAACATACATTCACGAGAAGATTACAGAAAAATATCCTTCATCAGCAACAAAGCTGCGGGAAGCATTGTTGGCTTGGGATTGAAAGGGTACGAATTAGCTGTTGAATATTTTATTCAGTAGCAATAGTTTTTTTATCTTTCTCTTTTTTGTTTTTCATCCAATCCGGATTTTTTTTCAGTTGTTGTACATCATCCAATTTGGCAATGTAAATACTGCGTCCGTGTGTGCCTAATACAATTTCGTTTTCTCTTGCTTGAATAGCGATATCGTGAATAGGCACTGATTTTGGTAAACCCGCATTCCACATCATAAATGTATTACCCGCATCAAAACTTACATATAAACCGCCATCGGTTCCAACATACAAAATGCTATCATTTTTTGGATCTTCTCTAATTACATTTACCGGCTCGGCAGGTAAATTGTTTCCTAATTGTTTCCAAGAGTTTCCATAATCGTCACTTACAAAAACTAAAGCCGAAAAATTATCAAATCGGTAACCATTCAATGTTGCATAAACTCTTGCTTCTTTGTGTTGTGAAGCTATGATTCGGCTAACCCATAATTTTTGTGTTGATAATCGTGTATCAACAATTGTAGTTTTTTGTTTTTTAGATACGGAAGAATTTGTTTCGGATTTATTTAATTGTTTCCATTCGTTTCCACCATCTTTTGTTACATAAATATTACCATCATCAGTTCCTATATAAATTAATCCAAACTTTAACGGCGATTCTGAAAGAGCAGTTAATGTTCCATAAGGTACATTTCCACCACCACTTCCATTTGATAAATCTTTACTCATGGTTTCCATTTTGTCGCCTTTGTTCATGGAACGATGAAAATGATTACTACCAAAATAAATGATGTCTTGATTGTGGCTGCTTATTTGTATTGGAGCTTGCCAGTTGTAACGAAATGGAAATTCTCCCAACTCGTGCCGTGGTGTAATTCTTTTGGTTCCTTCTTTTGTAATTCTGTTTGTTTTGGAATAATTTCCAAACTGCGATCCGTAATATGCTGTTGTATTGTCGCGGCTATCCAACTGTACTTGCATTCCATCTCCACCGCCAATATTTATTTCAGAATTAACCGATTGTCCAAGTCCGGAACCTGCAAAAGGATTGCGACCTGCTTGTGATGAAATGTACCAAACACCATTGTCTTGTAGTCCTCCGTAAACATTGTAAGGTTTTGCATTATCGGTTGTAATTGCATAAAACTGACCAACAGACGGCGTGTTGGCTTTAAACCAAACTTCTCCATCGTCGTAAGAAATATTAATTCCACCATCATTTCCATTTATAAAATGCGAATCTTTTTTAGGATTTATCCAAATGGCGTGATGATCTGCATGCACATTATTCTTATCCATATTTTTCCAAGTTTTTCCACCGTCGGTAGAAAGCATGGACGAAAATCCAAGAGCGATTAACTTGTTTTCGTTTGTTGGCGATATATAAATTTTCGAAAAATAATATCCGTAAGTAAAGAAAATAGGAACTTCTTTTTCATTTGTTTTCACCCAAGTTTTTCCGCCATTTTCTGAACGATAAATTTCGCAACCAATAGGGGTGGATTCAAAACCTGTGTTTACGAAAAGGAAATCGTGCAATACAGAAGGTTTGTATTTTTCAGTTGCTACCGCTTCTTTTAATGTTTTTGCATTTTGTTGCATTCTGTTTTGCAATAAAAAACTGTCTAATTTTTTATCATCTAGTAATGAAAATTGTTCTTTTGTAATAGATTTAAAACCTTCAATTGTATACCCCGAAAATGTTTTTTTGCTTGTATCTAATTTTGGATTTTGGTTATCGAGAATTGCAAAAATCAATTGTGGATTTTTTGGAAAAACCGCTAATCCAATTCTTCCAACCCCAGCTCCTGTTGGAAATCCCGAACCTTCGATGGTGAGCAATTGCCAGGTTTCGCCACCATCGTTGCTTTTATAAATTCCACTTGTTTTTCCACTTCCAACAAAGTTCCAAGCAGTTCTTGTGCGATGCCAAGTAGCTGCATAAAGTTCATTTGCATTTTTTGGATTGATGTCCATTTCAACCACACCGGTATTATCGTCCACAAACAAAGTTTGTTTCCAAGTTTTACCGCCGTCAATTGTTTTATAAACACCGCGCTCGGCATTTGCAGAATAAAGATGACCTAAAACGCCAACCCAAGCAATGTTTTCGTTGGATGGGTGCAATTGAATTTTTCCGACATGATGCGATTCTGGAAGCCCAAGCCATTCCCATGTTTTTCCGTTGTTTGAACTTTTATAAACACCCAATCCAGAATAAGAAGAACGACTACTATTTACTTCTCCCGTTCCCACCCAAATAATTCGCTTGTCCCAGTTTATAGCAATGTCGCCAATGGTGAGAATTGCTTCCGAGTCGAAAATTGAAGTAAAGGATAATCCATTATTTTTTGTATGCCACAAACCACCACTTGCATAAGAAACATAAAATTCAGTTGGGTCTTCTGGATTTGCTTCAATATCTGTAACACGTCCACTCATAGAAACGGGTCCGATGTTTCTAAATGAAATATCATTTAACAAAGAATTTTTTTCTAAGGCTTCGCGTTGTGCAATTGTTTTCACTCTTTCGTCAGCCATTGTAGCTTTTACTTGCGCATAGCTAATAAGCGAAACGAAAGAAATTAATAAAACAAAAACGGATTGTAGTAATTTCGAAATCATAAAATATTGAGTTTATTTTTTAATGCAGCTTCTTCAAACCTACAAACAATGCGCTATATTTTTCTTTTATTCTTATTGATTTCCATGAACGGTTTTTCGCAATGGAAAAGTTTTACCATTGGAATTAAAGGAGACACATTGAACCGAATAGATGAACGCGGAAAAAAACAAGGACGATGGGTAAATAAGGTAGAAGCTTTACGAGGCGAACCGGGCTTTGAAGAACAAGGAGTTTATGTAGAAGATAAAAAGGAAGGAACTTGGCAAACCTATTCGTTGATGGGAGATTTACTTTCTGTCGAAAATTTTCGATGGGGAAATAAAAATGCTCGGTGCATTTATTTTACAAATTTTGGTCAACCGCTTCGCGAAGAAAGTTGGAAAGCCGTTAACCCGGACGATCCGTACGAATTAGTTCCGGTTTATGATTTGCAAGATCCAACTAAAATAAAAGAATGGGTGCAAGTAAAGTTAGACGGCTTTACATTGAAACATGGAACTTGGAAATATTTTGATTCGGATTACGGCACTGTTATAAAAACTGAGAAATACAATTTGGATAAATTAGTAATAAACGGTGCACAACAATCAGAAATAAATAAAGACAGTTTGGAAATTAAATTAGATTCGGTGACAACCAAACCATTGCCAAAACCACCGGCAGTTCTCGATTATGAGAAAAAGAAAGAGAATAAAAAAGCTATCAAAAAGGGAAATAGCGATTGATTTCACCGTATCTTCAAACCTACCAACTAAAACCATTCTATTATGAAACAGTTAACACAATTCTTATTCCTTCTTTTGCTATTTACCGGCATTAATGTAAATGCCCAAGTAGGTATTGGCAAGGCAACACCCGCTGCATCTGCTCAGTTGGATGTGAGCAGCACTACAAAAGGATTTTTACCACCACGGATGACCCTTCAGAAAGAAATTTAATAACACCTGCAGAAGGGCTTACTATTTATAACACTACCATCAAATCTTTTCAGGTTTATAATGGTACAGCCTGGTATTCTACGGTACATTATATAGGAGAAAGCTACGGTGGCGGTATTGTGTTTTATGTATATGACAACGGGCAGCACGGGTTAATAGCAGCCACGGCTGACCAAAATAGTGGATCGGGTATACAATGGTATAATGGAACTAATAGATTTACTGGTACTACTGGCGATGGATTGAATGCGGGTGCAATGAATACGGCATTAATAGTAGCCACACAAATAGCAGATAACCAGGCAGGAAATTTTGCCGCCAAAGTTTGTGCCGATTATTCAGTTACAGTTAGCGGCATTACCTATGGCGACTGGTATTTACCATCCAAACACGAGTTAAATTTATTGTACTTAAAAAAAACCGTTGTTGGTGGTTTTACCCGCGGCGCCTATTGGAGTAGTGCGGAGGACTACGATAACTTCGCGTGGTACTTCGACTTCGCCAGTGGTAAAGCCAACTACTACGACGGCAAGGACAACGCAAGCTATGTGCGTGCAGTTCGGGCTTTTTAACAATTTAGCAATTTAACTATTTAAAAGTCCGCGAAGCGGACGAATTTTTATGATTCGCAATGCCTTTTTAGTAAAAATAAATTATACATATTGTTATCTCATTAGCTAACTTTGCAGCGTGGGTAAAAACTTTGAAAGACAAATTTTCTACTACAAGCATTACTACTTAGACTTCTTTAACGAACAAACTAAGGGGGTGCAAAAGAAATTCAACTGGACATTGCAGTTGATTTCGGAATTAGAAAGAGTACCGACAAAGTATTTTAAACATGTTGAAAATTCTGATGCGCTTTATGAAATTCGTGTTGAAGTAGGTTCAAACATCTTCAGGGTGTTTTGCTTCTTTGACAAAGGGCAACTTGTTGTTCTGTTGAACGGATTTCAGAAGAAGTCGCAGAAAGCTCCAAAAAATGAAATTGAATTAGCAGAGAAATTAAAAAAAACAATATCACAATGAAAAAGAAATCAAATAAAAATTTAACATCGTTTGCAGGTCATTTAGAAAGTCAATACGGCAAACGAGGAACTGCAAAACGGGATAAGTATGAACAAGAATACGAAGCGTTCAAACTCGGTGTTCTCATTTCAGAAATGAGAGAGAAAAAACAATTAACACAAGAACAACTTGCGTCAAAGTGCGGCACAACAAAATCTTATATTTCAAGAATTGAAAATAATGCAAGCGATATCCGGCTTTCAACCCTGATGCGAATAATTCGTGAAGGACTTGATGGACAACTCAATTTGTCTGTTTCATTTTGACGAATGAATTTTATTTGACAGTTATTCGGATGAGCAGCACAAAGGGGAAATAGCGGTTGATTTTTATCAATTTTTTTTCTAATTTTTTCTATTGAAAAATCCTTTTTTCACCCTTACCTTTGCGCCCTGAAATAAACCCTCTTTTAAAATAATTATATGGCAAATATTGGTAAAGTAAAGCAGATTATTGGTGCAGTTGTTGACGTTCAATTTCAAGGTGCGCTTCCCGAAATTTTCAACGCATTGGAATTGAAAAGACAAAATGGAGATATCCTTGTGTTAGAAGTGGAACAGCATCTTGGAGAAGACAGTGTGCGTTGCATAGCAATGGACGGAACCGAAGGTCTTGTTCGTGGGATGGAAGTAGTGGATACTGGCGCTGCTATTACAATGCCAACAGGAGAAGCAATTAACGGTCGCTTATTTAATGTAACTGGAGATCCAATTGACGGATTGCCACCGGTACCAAAAGTAAAAGGTCGTGCTATTCACAGCAAACCACCTGCTTTCGAAAATTTAAGTACAGCTTCCGAAGTTTTATATACTGGTATTAAAGTAATTGACCTTATCGAACCTTACGCAAAAGGGGGTAAAATTGGTCTTTTTGGTGGAGCAGGAGTTGGTAAAACTGTATTGATTCAAGAGTTGATTAACAATATTGCAAAAGCTTATGCTGGTTTGTCGGTATTTGCTGGTGTGGGAGAAAGAACGCGTGAAGGAAATGATTTGATGCGTGAAATGATTGAAGCGGGTATTATGAAATACGGCGACGATTTCAAGCACAGCATGGAAGAAGGCGGTTGGGATTTGAATAAAGTAAGCATGGAAGATTTGAAAGATTCAAAAGCAACTTTCGTTTTCGGTCAAATGAATGAACCTCCGGGTGCTCGTGCAAGAGTAGCATTAAGCGGATTAACAGTTGCAGAATATTTCCGCGACGGTGATGGCGAAGGAAAAGGAAAAGACATTTTATTTTTCGTAGATAATATCTTCCGTTTTACACAAGCAGGTTCAGAGGTATCGGCACTTTTAGGTCGTATGCCATCGGCGGTTGGTTATCAACCAACACTTGCAACAGAAATGGGATTGATGCAAGAAAGAATTACTTCCACTAAAAATGGTTCCATTACTTCCGTGCAAGCGGTTTATGTTCCTGCGGATGATTTAACAGATCCGGCTCCGGCAACAACATTTGCACACTTAGATGCAACAACGGTATTGTCGAGAAAAATTGCTGACTTGGGTATTTACCCCGCTGTAGATCCATTGGATTCTACTTCAAGAATTTTGATGCCACAAGTAGTTGGTGATGCGCATTACGATTGTGCAAACCGTGTAAAACTTATTCTACAACGCTATAAAGAACTTCAAGATATTATTGCAATTCTTGGTTTGGATGAATTGAGCGATGAAGATAAATTAACCGTTTCTCGTGCAAGAAGAGTTCAGCGTTTTTTAAGTCAACCATTCCATGTTGCAGAAGCATTTACTGGATTAAAAGGAGTACTTGTTCCAATTGAAGAAACTATTCGTGGTTTTAATATGATTATGGATGGAGAGGTTGATGAATATCCAGAAGCAGCTTTCAACTTAGTTGGATCAATTGATGATGCAATTGAAAAAGGGAAGAAATTATTAGCAGCAGCACAGGGATAATTGTACGAATCGGAAATTGAATAATTATGAATTTAGAAATATTAACTCCAGAAAAAAAACTTTACAGCGGCGATGTGTATGGTGTGCAAATGCCCGGCATTAGCGGAAGTTTTGAAGTTTTGGAAAAACATGCCCCTATTGTTGCAGCTTTAAAAGCAGGACGATTGAAAGTGTTGAAAGATACCCAAAACCATATTGCAAGTTTTGATATTCAAGGTGGATTTGTAGAAGTGATAAATAATAAAGTAATCGTGTTGGTTGAAGCCGCAGTTGCAGTAGAATAGTTATTTATTAAAAATTGAAATCAGTTGAGTTGCGGGTCGAGCGGAGAATTTATCAAATATTCATATTTTTTCCCCATTTGTTTTAGTGCTTCTTTCCAAATGTCATCTTGTTTTTTTTGAAAAATTAATGCTTGTGAACTTTCTAAGCATAGCCAAGATTTTTCATTTATTTCTTCATTCAATTGTCCAGAACTCCATCCGCTATATCCTATAAAAAGCCGAATTGAATTTGTATCTATTAATTGTTTTATAATTAAGTTGACAAGTATTTCAAAATCACCTCCCCAATAAATTCCATTTGCAATTTCTATTCCACCAGGTATTTTATCGGGATGTTGGTGTAAAAAATGCAACACGTCCATTTGAACTGGTCCTCCATAAAATAAAGGGATTGATATATTTTTCAATTCTGGAATTAACTGTGAAATAGGAATTTCATATTTTCTATTTATCACAAAACCAATAGTGCCTTCTTCGTTATGTTCGCAAATTAGAATAACCGTTCTGCTAAAATTTAAATCTAGCAGAAAAGGATCAGAAATTAATAAAACACCTTGTTGGGGTTCAATCATAAAACTAATCTAAGATTTAAAATTATAATTTCAAAAAAAGAGAATACATTTTTGCACACTTAAACAACTGTTAAAATAAATTTTGCAAAAAATAGTTCATCGTTAAAAAAGCTACCAGACATTATCTTTGTTTAGTTAGAAAGTTTTAAAAATAAGATTTTGAACAAAAATTTTCCTATAATTATTATTTTAATTGCCTTGTCTTTATTGGGTATTATATTCATTCAGTTTTCGTGGATTAATAGCATGGCATTGGTAAAAAAGGAACAACTGCGCCACCAAGTTACTGATGCCACAAATGTTGTTGGCGAAGAATTGAACGATATAAAAGGGAGTATTGTTCATTTGGGGAAAGGTCCTTTTTTAAAACAAAATGATTTTTCATTAGAAATGCTGCGACCAACAACTGTTGCCAGTCGACTTACTTCTGCTCAATTGTACGAAAAAATAAAAAAAGCATTTATCTCTAATGGATTGCTCAATACTCACTTTGAATTTGCATTAGCATCAACTACGTCTTGGGATATGATAGGATATTGGGAGCGACAATCGCCAAATTTTGCACGATTGTTTAATGATACGCTCAATAGTTTTTACAGTCAATATCCTATTGTTTCACCTGCAGGAAGTTTGGCAGAAAGTCTTGCTCCAAATGAAATGCTAATCATTGTTGTTGCAGACACTAAATCGGTTACTTTAAAATCACTTTTTTGGCAAATTATTACCGCAATCATTTTTACAACAATCATTTTTGCAGCATTTTTTCTTACCGTGATGACTATGTTACGTCAGAAAAAACTGAGTGAAATAAAGAATGACTTTATTAATAATATGACGCATGAATTTAAAACACCGTTGGCAACAATTTCATTAGCAGTTGATTCAATAAAAAATGAAAAAGTATTAGGCGATAAAGAAAAAATGAAATATTTCAGCGAAATAATTAGGGAAGAAAACCAACGAATGAATCGTCAAGTTGAAGTTATTTTGAAAGCAGCATTATTAGAAAAGAAAAAAGTAGAGTTAACTCTTCGATCAATTCAAGGGCATCAGGTAATAATGTCAATAGCTGATAAATTTTCGTTACAACTAAGTCATAAAAAAGGAAAAATAGAGTTGTATTTCAATGCCTCCAATGATTTAATAGAAGCAGACGATATACATTTTCAAGGAGTGCTAAGCAATTTATTAGATAATGCCATTAAGTATTCAAAAGAAAATTTACCTCCATTAATAAAAATTACTACTTCAAACAAAGTAAATAATTTAGTAATTAGAATTGAAGACAATGGCATTGGAATGAATCGAGAAAACGTAAAAAAAGTTTTCGAAAAATTTTATCGTGCACACACTGGTAACATTCACAATGTAAAAGGGTTTGGGTTGGGGTTGAGTTATGTAAAAACAATCATACTTGCGCACGGTGGATATATAAAAGTAGATAGCATACTTGGAAAAGGAAGTGTTTTTACTTTAGAAATTCCAAATAAAAAAGTAAAGAATAATTTGATGCGGGTTGAATAAAATTTTAGGATTTATACTTGTTGAACCATAAAAGATTTCCATCGCCATAACTTAGAAAACGAAAATCGTTTTGCAAGGCATATTCGTAATTTTTTTTCCAATTTTTTCCAATTAATGCAGCAATAAGTAATAGTAGCGTAGATTTTGGTTGATGAAAATTTGTAATCAACCCGCGAACAATTTTTGGATGATACCCTGGAGCAATAATAATTTGCGTTTGAGCTACAAGTTTCGAAAGATTATTTACTTTCATCCAATCAATTAACGATTTTAAAACGAATTGCATTGGTAGTTTTTTTTCTTCCAATTCATATATTTCCCATTGCGTAAGTAAATTAAAAGGTGGTTGGTTTAAAAATATTTTTAAACCAATCCAATAAATACTTTCAATCGTTCTCAAAGAAGTTGTACCAACAGCAACAATATTATTTTCTAAATTGTTTAAAATATTTTCAATAGTAGCAATGGAAACAATGAATAACTCAGCATGCATTTCATGATCTTCCATTTTATCGCATTTCACAGGTTTGAAAGTTCCGGCACCAACATGAAGTGTTACAAAATCTTTATTGATGTTTTTATTACTCAACGAACTAAAAATTGCCGAAGTAAAATGTAACCCTGCAGTTGGCGAAGCAACAGATCCATCGTTTTTTGCATAAACAGTTTGATAGGTTTCGCTGTCAATTTTTTCTGATTTTCTTTTTAAATAGGGCGGTAATGGAATGGCTCCAAAAAAATGAAGAATTTCTGCAAAGCAGAACTGGTAATCATTCCAAGCCAATTCAATAATAAAATTTTCATTTATTTTTTTAATAAAAGTTGCTGAAAGAATGATTTCCTTTTCATTAATGAATATTGATTTTTGTAGAATTTGATCTTGCTTCCATTTTGAAATTCCACCAATAATACATTCCCATTTTACTTTCTGTCGTTGTTGAAGTGCATTAATAATTTCTAACTCTTGCTGATGTGGTTGCAAACAAAAAATTTCAATAATTCCACCTGTTGATTTTTGAAATAAAAGTCTTGCCTCAATTACTTTGGTATCGTTAAAAATTAAAAGCGAATTATTGGGGATATGATTTACAATGTTTTGATAAATATCTTCTGTAATGTTTCCAGATTCATAAACTAATAATTTGGAAGAATCGCGATTTTCCAATGGATATTTTGCAATTCTGTTATTGGGAAGTTCGTAATTGAAATCGTTAATGGAAAGATTTTTTGGATTCATTTTTTGAGACCAAAAGTCACATTTTGATAAGTTGTAAAAGTATCAATCGGCTGCACAAAAATGCAAAATCAAGTGTGGTTATTAACAAAAATTCAAAGTAATCCACAAATATTTTAAAACTTGGTGGCTTTTTTAGCTGTATTCCTTTATTGGTAAGCTTTTCAATGGCTTTTATTTTGTGGAAAAATTAAAAGAGTCAAAATTTGGTTATAAAGTGGGAAAAAGTGTTATTTTGTGTTAATATTTTTTAAACAAAGCCAAATAGCTGAAAATGATAGGATTCTTAGGGGAATATGAAGCTACAATGGATGCGAAAGGTCGCTTTCTGTTACCAGCTGGAATAAAGAAGCAATTGCCAGAAGGGACTGAAGTTCGTTTTGTGATAAATCGAGGTTTTGAAAAATGTTTGACATTATATCCACTTAAAACTTGGGAACCACTTTTTGACGATATAAACAAGTTGAATGATTTTGATCCAAAAGTAAGAGAGTTTAGAAGATATTTTTTAAATGGGGCTACAATAGTTGAGCCCGACGTTGCTGCGCGGATTTTGGTACCACCGAATTTGAAAGAACATGCGGGTTTGAAAAAAGATATTGTATTGGTGGCTGCAGTAAATAAAATTGAAATATGGGATAGTAGTAAGTACCATCAGCTCTTTGACTCATTATCAGCAGAAGATTTCAGCAATTTGGCAAATGATGTGATGGGACATGTAAACAAAAAAGATTGATCATTTTTTAAATCAATCATGAAAGACCAAAATTATCACATACCGGTTTTGCATCGCGAAGTGATAACTGGTCTTGGTATTCGAGCAAATGGGATTTATGTTGATTGTACTTTTGGAGGCGGAGGCCATGCAAGATCTATTTTAGAAAAATTAGATGAGAATGGAAGATTAATTGCATTTGATCAAGATGAAGATGCAATTAAAAATTTACCAACCGATTCAAGAATAATTTTCATCCCTCAAAATTTCCGTTACCTCCAACGCTTTTTAAAACTTCATAACATAAGCGAAGTGGACGGTGTTTTAGCAGATTTGGGTGTAAGTAGCCATCAATTCGATAAAGCTGAAAGAGGCTTCTCTACTCGCTTTGAAGCCGATTTGGATATGCGTATGGATCAGCGGCAAACGCTCACAGCTTTTGATGTAGTTGCTACTTATTCTGAATTACAACTACACAAAATTTTTGAACAGTTCGGTGAAGTAACCAATGCAAAAACATTAGCTAAAACAATTGTTGAAGTTAGAGAAACCAGTTCAATGAAAACAACTGAAGCTTTTAAAAACGCACTGCGAGGAGTTGTAAAAGGAAATCCTAAAAAATATTTCGCGCAAGTTTTTCAGGCATTGCGAATAGAAGTAAATGATGAAATGGGTGCCTTGAAAGAACTGCTACAACAAATTCCGGATTTGCTAAAATCAAATGGCAGAGTTGCTTTTATAACATTTCATTCTTTGGAAGATCGGTTGGTGAAAAATTTTTTTCGTCGCGGAACATTTGAAGAAATTGAAGACAATCCTTTTGTGATGACAAAAAAAATGAATGTTTTAAAAGCGATTACAAAAAAACCAATTGAAGCTACTGAAAAAGAAAAGATGGAAAATTCAAGATCACGAAGTGCGAAGCTGCGCATTGCAGAAAAAATTTGATTGATTAAGATAATAGAAATGGCAAAAGAAAATTTAGAAGAACAGGATTCAAAAGGAAATTGGAAAAAATGGTTGAGTTATCACACAATGGTTCGGCAACTTCCATTTTTTTTATTTCTAACTGTGTTGGCGGTTTTGTATATCTATAATGGTCATTATGCTGATAAGACAATTCGAAATATCAATAAAACTGCTAAAGAAGTTAAAGAGTTGCAGTATGAGTATAAAATTGTAAAAAGTGAAATGATGTTTCGAAGTAAACAAAGTGAGTTGATGAAAGCTGTTGGTCCATTAGGGTTGAAAGAGTTAAAAGAATCACCAATTGTTTTAAGTGATAAATAAAATGAAATAAGAAAAAGTGGAAGTAAAACGCGACATATTGTGGAGAGTGTATCTGAGTTTTATCGGCATTGTTGTAATCAGCTTCTTTGTATTGGGCAGGGTAGTTTACATTCAAAATTTTCAAGGGAATTATTGGAAAAGCATGAGTGATAGCTTGCATCAGCGCATTGAAGAAATTGATGCAAGACGCGGAACAATTTATAGCGAAGACAAACAAATGCTTAGCACTTCACTTCCAACATTCGCTATTTATTTTGATTTTATGGCCGATGGATTACGTGAGAAAAACGGAAAGCGTTTTAAAGAAAACATTGATTCTTTTTCAATTTCTCTTGCCAATCATTTTAAAGATAAAGACGTAATAACTTATAAAAAAGAATTACAACAAGCTTATAAAAATGGGGATCGTTATTATTTATTGAAACGAAAATTGGAGTTTCAAGATTTTAAAATATTGCGCGAGTTTCCACTTGCAAAATTGGGAAGAAATAAAAGTGGAATGATTGTGGAAGAGAACAGCAAACGCTTAATGCCATTTGGATTGTTGGCCAATCGCACCATTGGATTGTCTCGCGAATATCTTATCAACAAGAGAAAAATAAAAAAACAAAATGTTGGACTTGAAAAAAGTTATGACAGTTTACTTACCGGACAAAAAGGTCAGCGTTTAGTTCGATTTATTGCAGGCGGAGTTGCTGTTCCTATTGATGGTTATCAAATAGAACCAGAAAATGGAAAAGATGTAATTACCACATTAGATGTAAATATGCAGGACCTCGCAAGTACAGCTTTGATGCGAATGATGCTGGAAAGCGAATCGCAATACGGCACTGCAATTGTAATGGAAACAAAGACGGGAAAAATTAAAGCAATTGCAAATCTCGGAAGACAAACTGATGGAACTTATTGGGAAGATAATAATTATGCTTTGCAAGTTTCTGAACCGGGTTCAACAATAAAATTAGCAACACTGTTGGCAGTTTTGGAAGAAAATAAATCTTCAATAAATGAAATGGTTGATGTGGGAACTGCAGGAAAAATGACTGTTGGTCCACGAATTGTAAATGATGCAGAACGTTCACCAAAACCAATTTTATCATTAAAGGAATGTTTCGCACATAGTTCAAATGTTGGGATGAGTAAATTGGCCTACAAAAATTTTGGCGCAAATCCAGAAAAGTTTAAATCGTATTTACATCAATATTATTTGGATGTAAAATCACCAATTGATCTTTCAGATGTTGCCAAACCACAACTTGCACCGTTTGAAAAAAACAGAGGTGGAATTATGAATATGATAACGGTAAGTTTTGGTTATGCTATTCAAGTAAGTCCGTTGCAAACACTTTCACTTTATAATGCAATTGCCAATAATGGAAAGATGATGAAACCTTATTTGGTAAACAAAATTGAAAGAGAAGGAATTGTACAAAAAGAATTCAATCCTACAACATTGGTGGAAAATATTGGTTCAGCTTCTACAATAAAATATGCAAAAGAAAGTATGGAAGCGGTAGCAACTGAAGGAACCGGAAAGTATGTGTTTAAGGATATGCCATTTGCTGTTGCTGGTAAAACAGGTACTGCGCATGTAGCTGATGGGAAAGTAAAATACGAAGATGGCGTATATCTCGCTTCGTTTGTAGGATATTTTCCAGCCAATGATCCGCAGTTTAGTTGTATAGTTGTAATTCGTAGTAAACCCCATGCAGCACTGCATTATGGCGGACAATTAGCAGCGCCAGTATTTAAAGAAATTGCTACAAAGTTGTACGCAACTTATGTAGATAAAAAGAAAATAAATATTGTGAATTTTAAAAAAGATAGTTCGAAATATTATTATGCTGGCTATACTTCAGAAATCAAAAATGTATTTAATACACTGCAAATGTCATTTGTCGATTCTTCAATGCAAATGAAATGGTGTAATGTTTTTCCCGCTAATTACAATCCAGTAATAAAAAATAAAATAATGGCCGCAACTTATATGCCCAATCTAAAAGGACTGGGATTAAAGGATGCATTATTCTTATTAGAAAATTTAGGATTAAAAGTTAAAAGCAATGGAGTTGGAAAAGTGGTTGAACAATCCATTGCAGCAGGAAATAATTTTTCGAAAGGTTCAGTCGTGTATTTGGTTTTAGGATGAATTAACAAAAATTAACAAGCAGATGTTGTTGAAGGGATTATTAAATAATGTTTCAGTAAAAATGCAAGTGGGAGAATCAACTCTACTTGTTAGTTCTGTACAAATTGATTCGCGAAAAATAATTGCAAACAGCTTATTTGTTGCAGTTCGAGGAGTGGCTGTTGACGGACATTTGTTTATAGAAAAAGCAATACAGTCGGGAGCAAGTATTATTGTTTGCGAAGTAATTCCACAAGTAAAACCGAATGAAGTTGTTTTTGTGCAAGTAGAAAATAGTGCTGTGGCTGCTGCAACTATTGCACATAATTTTTTTCAAAAACCATCCGAAAAAATTAAATTAATTGGAGTTACCGGAACGAATGGAAAAACGACAATCGCCACATTGTTGTACAAACTTTTTACTTCATTGGGTTATAAATGTGGATTGATAAGCACTGTGGAAAACAGAATTGGAGAACAAAGTTTGCTTGCAACACAAACAACGCCTGATGTAATTAGCTTGAATAATTTGTTACAACAAATGGTACAAGAAAATTGTACGCATGTGTTTATGGAAAATAGTTCGCATGCCATTCATCAGCATCGGAGTTCGGGGTTGAAATTTTCCGGAGCCGTGTTCAGCAATATTTCGCACGACCATTTAGATTATCACAAAACATTTGAAGAATATATCCGAGTGAAAAAAATGTTTTTTGATTCGTTATCGTCAAACGCTTTTGCAATAAGCAATGCAGACGATAAGCGCGGTGCAGTTTTGCTTCAAAACACATTGGCTAAAAAATATCTTTATAGTTTAAAATCAACCGCAAATTTTAAAGGAAAAATTTTAGAAAATAGTCGAGCAGGTTTACAAATGTTGGTGAACGATCAAGAAGTGCATTTTAGAATGATAGGAGAATTCAATGGATATAATCTGTTGGCTGTATATGCAACTGCAATTTGTTTGGGCGAAGAAAAAAATGAAGTGCTTCGCTGTTTGAGCATGTTGACCGGCGCCGAAGGAAGGTTTGAATATTTAATTTCTCCAAAAGATAAAATAATTGCAATTGTCGATTATGCACATACTCCCGATGCATTGTTGAATGTGTTAGTAACAATTAATAAATTAAAACAAAGCAATGAAAATGTGTTGACTGTTGTTGGTTGTGGCGGCGATCGTGATAAAAGCAAACGTCCGTTGATGGCAGAAATAGCTTGTTCGAAAAGTGATAAAGTGATTTTAACAAGTGATAATCCAAGAACTGAAGATGCTGCAATAATTATTAAAGAAATGGAAGCGGGAATTATGGGAACTGCAAAGAAAAAATTTATTTCAATTGTCGATAGAAAAGAAGCAATAAAAACAGCGATTAGTTTGACATCAGTAGGAGACATGATACTTATAGCAGGAAAAGGGCATGAAAAGTATCAAGAAATAAATGGCGTGAGAATTCATTTTGACGACAAGGAAGTTGTGAAAGAAATGTTTGAAATTTTAGAAAAATGATTGTTAATAAAAAAATAAACTACTAATATGCTTTATCATTTGTTTCAATGGTTTGAGCAAGAGGGAATAAAATTCCCAGGTAGTCATTTGTTCAATTTTATCACTTTTCGAGTGTTATTATCGATGTTGCTTTCTTTGTTTATTACATTAGTTTATGGAAAGCGATTAATCAATTTATTAAAGAAAAAATTAATTGGCGAATCAATTCGCGATTTAGGATTAGTTGGTGAAGCGCAAAAAAGAGGAACGCCAACAATGGGTGGTATCATAATTATTTTAGGAATAATAATCCCTACATTATTGTTGGCAAGAATCGACACGATTTATATAATCATCATGTTGGCTTCAACGATTTGGCTTGGAATGATTGGTTTTTTAGATGATTATTTTAAATTGAAAGCAAAAAGAAATGCGCAAAGTCAAGGAGCAAATTATAAAAAAGGGAATGCTGATGGACTAGCTGGCTGGGTAAAAATTTTAGGACAAGTTGGTCTTGGGCTTTTCGTTGGATTAACACTTTATTTTAACGACGATGTGAAAATTTGGCGCGAATACCAAGGAACGTACAATGCAAGTGATGCTACACAAGTTGTAAGAAAGGTAAACGGGAAAGAAAAAGTATTTGTTGTAACAAAAGAACCAGTAACAACTATTCCGTTTGTAAAAAATCACGAGTTTAATTATTCCAAATTATTACCAAAAACTTGGAGAGAATATTCATGGATTTTATATGTACTTGTAATCATTTTTATAATTACAGCTGTATCAAACGGTGCAAATATTACAGACGGTTTGGATGGATTGGCTTCCGGAACTTCTGCATTGATTGGCGTTTGCCTTGGCATTTTTGCTTATGCAAGTGGTAGCTATCTTTTTGCGGATTATCTCAATATTATGTACATCCCGCATTTAGCAGAGTTGTCAATTTTTATTGCTGCAATGATTGGAGCTTGTGTAGGGTTCATGTGGTACAATGCTTATCCGGCACAGGTTTTCATGGGCGACACCGGAAGCTTAACCTTGGGAGGAATCATTGCTGCGTTGGCAATCATCGTTCACAAAGAGTTATTGATTCCAATTTTCTGTGGTGTGTTTTTAGTAGAAAATATTAGTGTGATGTTGCAGGTGGGATATTTCAAATACACGAAAAAAAGATTTGGAGAAGGTAAACGAATTTTTTTGATGAGTCCATTGCATCACCATTTTCAAAAATTGGGTTATCACGAATCAAAGATTGTAACTCGATTTTGGATTGTAACAATCTTGTGTGTTTTATTAGCAATTGCAACATTGAAAATGAGGTAATGAATTATGAGTAGTAGAATAGTAATACTTGGTGGCGGCGAAAGTGGAGTGGGTGCTGCATTGTTGGCAAAACAAAAAGGGTTCGATGTTTTTGTTTCTGATGGAAGTTCTTTGAAAGATGATTTTCGAAACGAATTGCAACTAGCAGAAATAGAATTTGAAGAATTGGGACATAATGAAACTAAAGTTTTATCTGCCGATGAAATTGTTAAAAGCCCAGGTATTTCTGAAAAAAATGAATTGGTGCAAAAATTAAGAGCAAATAATATTACCATCATCAGTGAAATTGAATTTGCATATCGATTTATAAACAACAGTAAAATAATTGCAATAACCGGCAGCAATGGCAAAACGACAACGGCAGCATTGACGTATCATATTTGTAAATCCGCAGGAATGAATTGCGTATTGGTCGGCAATATCGGCACTTCCTTTGCTCGACAAGTTGCGCAAGAGCCATTCGATTTATATATAATTGAAGTAAGCAGTTTTCAATTGGATGATATAAAAACATTCAAACCCAATGTGGCAATTCTCACCAACATTACAGAAGATCATCTCGATCGTTACGAATATAATTTCGAAAAATATATCCAAAGCAAATTCAGAATAGCAATGAATCAAACAAAAGAGGATTCATTTATTTATTGCTTGGATGATGCAATAACAATAAAATATATCAATCAATTTAAAATAGTAGCTAACCTCTTACCAATTAGTATGAAAAAAGAAACAACAAACGGTGCATTCATCAAAGACGGTGAAATGTATGTAAGAACAGGAAATGAATACACAGCAATGAGTGTTTTTGATTTTGCTTTGAAAGGGAAGCACAATCAATACAACACCATGGCTTCTTGTGTTGCAGCTGCTTCACTCGATCTTAGAAAAGAAAAGATTCGAGAAGCTGTAACCTCATTTCAAAATTTGGAACACCGAATGGAAAAAGTAGCAATGGTACGTGGTGTTGAATTTGTAAATGACAGCAAAGCTACAAACGTGAATAGTACTTGGTATGCACTTGAAAGTATGGAAAAACCAACGGTGTTAATTCTTGGTGGAATTGACAAAGGGAATGATTATACTTTACTCGCTGAATTGATTAAAGAAAAAGTAAAAGCGATTATTTGTCTTGGATTGAATAATCAAAAAATTCACGAAGCATTTGCAAATTGTACTGCAACAATTATTGATGCAGCAAGTGCAAACGATGCAGTTGTAAAATCATTTCAATTAGCACAAAAAGGAGATGTAGTACTACTGAGTCCTGCTTGCGCAAGTTTTGATTTGTTTAAAAATTATGAAGATCGTGGGAATCAATTTAAAAAAGCAGTAAGAGATTTATAAAAAATGACCGAAAGTTTAAACATACAAGCACAATTATCAAATCTAAGTCAGCGAACGAAAGGCGACAAAGTTATTTGGGCGCTTGTCATCATATTGGCTTTAGTTTCCATGTTGGTTGTGTATAGTGCAACGGGATCACTCGCTTATAAAATGTATAAAGGGAATACAGAGATTTATTTATTTAAGCAAATTATATTTATAATAATTGGAATAACAGTTATATATTTTGCGCACTTAGTAAATTATACAATGTGGTCGAAAGTTGCACGCGTATTGTTTATTATTTCAATTCCACTTTTATTTTATACTTTATTTTTTGGTGTTCGAATGAATGAAGGAAGTAGATGGATAAAACTTCCAATTATAAATATGACATTGCAAACTTCTGATCTTGCCAAATTAGCATTGTTTATGTATTTGGCAAGAATGTTGAGTAAGAAGCAGGCGGTTATCAAAAATTTTAAAGAAGGATATCTTCCGCTCATTATTCCTGTTTTGTTAGTATGTGTTTTAATTGCACCAGCAAATCTTTCTACGGCATTGCTGTTGGGATCGAGTTGTATGTTACTATTTTTTATTGGTCGTGCAAATATGAAACACATTTTATGGACAGTTGGAATTGCGATAATTCCACTCATATTTCTGATTGTTTCTGCAATTACAAAACATAATTCGAGTGATAATGAATTGCAAGTTGAGAAAAAATCTTCATCGGTTTTAACGGGTAGAGTTGCAACATGGATCGGTCGTGTGGAAGGGTTTATATATGGAAGTAAAAAGTCAAATAATGAAAGTGCTTATCAAGTAGAACAAGCAAAAATTGCAATAGCAAAAGGCGGTTTGTTGGGTGCCGGTCCTGGAAATAGTACGCAACGAAATTTTTTACCACAAGCTTATAACGATTTTATTTACCCAATTATAATTGAAGAATATGGTATGATTGGTGGCGCATTTATTGTGTTTATTTATTTAATTTTTTTGTGGAGATGTATTAGAATATTTAAACGATGTCCTTATGCATTTGGTGCATTTCTCGCACTGGGATTGAGTTTTACGTTAGTAATACAAGCAGTAGCGAATATGGCAGTGAGTGTAAATTTATTTCCTGTAACAGGAGTTACACTGCCGTTGGTAAGTATGGGTGGAAGTAGTTTTTTATTTACTTGTTTTTCTATTGGAATTATTTTGAGTGTTGCAAGAAATGTTGAACAATTAGAAGGGAAACAAATTAATTAATATGAGCATAAAAATAATAATAGCAGCAGGTGGAACGGGAGGACATATTTTCCCGGCTATTGCTATTGCTCATGCGTTAAAAAGAATAAATGAAACAATTGAGATTCTGTTTGTAGGTGCAAAAAATAAAATGGAAATGGAAAAAGTACCGCAAGCTGGGTTTACAATTATTGGCTTGGATATTATAGGTTTCAATAGAAGTTCTTTGATAAAAAACGTAAGCTTACCATTCAAACTTATCAAAAGTTATTTTCAAGCAAAAAGAATAATGAAAAGCTTTTGCCCCAATGTGGTCGTGGGTTTTGGTGGCTATGCAAGTTTTACCATGTTGAAATTGGCGCAGCAAAAAAATGTTCCAACTTTATTATCAGAGCAAAATTCATTTGCAGGAAAAACAAATATGCTTTTGGGAAAAGATGCGGTTGCAATTTGTGTAGCTTATGATGGGATGGATAAATTTTTTCCGGCTGAAAAAATTAAACTAACTGGCAACCCAGTACGTTACTCAATCGTTCAAAAATCTATAAGTAGAATTGAAGCAATAAAATATTTTTCGTTAGATGAAAATAAAAAAATAGTACTTGTAATTGGAGGAAGTTTAGGAGCGAAATCAATAAATGAAGCAATTGGTAAAAATTTGAGTGAGTTTGAAAATGAACAAATACAATTGATTTGGCAAACAGGAAAAAATTATTTGCAGACAGCAAAAACAAGCGCGGTTGGGAAAAAAGGTATTTGGGTGAACGATTTTATTTCTGAAATGGAATATGCATATTCTGCAGCAGACATAGTAGTATCAAGAGCTGGTGCAATTTCAATTTCAGAATTGTGTGTAGTAAAAAAACCAGTTTTGTTAGTTCCATTTCCGTTTGCAGCTGAAGATCATCAAACAATGAATGCATTGAACCTGGTTAATAAAAATGCAGCAATACTTATAAAGGACAGTGAAGCGATGAATGAAATGGTACCAAAGATTATTGCATTGGTAAAAAATGAAAACAAACAATTGGAGTTAATGAAAAATATTGGAGAACTGGCTGTTGTTGATGCGGATGTAAGAATTGCAAATGAAATTTTGAAATTAATTTAATGGAAATTAAAAGAAACGATATTAGTGTTATTGATGGTGCAGAATTGAAAGCTATTCAGAATATTTATTTTCTGGGTATCGGTGGAATTGGCATGAGTGCCATTGCACGATATTTTCATTCAAGAGGTGTTAATGTGGAAGGTTATGATCGTACAAAATCTGCATTGACAACAAGTTTGGAAGAAAGTGGAATTAAAATTCATTATGAAGAAAATATTGATTTAATTCCAAAAAATGTGCAATTGGTTGTTTTTACCCCAGCTGTTTCTCAGCAAAATATCGAACTCAACTATTATTTACAAAATGGATACAAAGTTGTAAAAAGAAGTGATGTGTTAAAAATGATTACTGAAAATTCATTTAATATTTGTGTTGCCGGAACGCATGGAAAAACAACGATTAGTACAATGATTGCTCATTTGTTGAAAAATTCTGGTTATGGTTGTAATGCATTTTTAGGTGGGATTTCTGTAAACTATGGTACAAATTTTTGGAGCAGTGAAAAGAATGTTTGTGTGATTGAAGCTGATGAATATGATCGTAGTTTTTTGAAACTTTTTCCTGATGTAGCTGTTATTTCTTCGATGGATGCTGATCATTTGGATATTTATGGAACGGAAAAAGAAGTTGAAAAAGCATTTATCGATTTTAGCAGCAATTTAAAAGTTGGCGGATTGCTCGTTCGCAAGTTTGGATTAAAAAGAGAAAGTGATTTAAATGCTTCAAATCATTTAAGTTATTCTGCGCAAAATAAAGAAGCAGATGTATATGCAACAAATATCAAATTGGAAAATGGTGGATATCAATTTGATGTTGTTCTAAAAAATCAAGTTGTCGAAAAATTTGTTTTAAAAATGGGTGGGCTGCATAATATAGAAAATATTGTAGCTGCAATTACGGTAGCAAATTATTTGGGAATAAATGACAATGAAATTCGAAAAGGGGTTGAAACATTTAGAGGTGTAAAAAGAAGGTTTGAATATATTGTTGATTCGCAAGAAGTGATTCAAATTGATGATTATGCGCATCATCCCGAAGAGTTGAAGGCATTGATAAATGGCGCAAAAACTTTGTTTAGCCAAAGAAAATGTACAGTGATTTTTCAACCACATCTTTTTAGTCGCACGAAAGATTTTGCAGCTGAGTTTGCTGCTGTTTTGGATTTGGCAGATGAAATTATTTTGCTGCCAATTTATCCGGCAAGAGAATTACTAATGGAAGGCGTGAGTAGCGAATTGATATTAAATGCAATGACGAATCCGAATAAAAAAATTATGACGCAAACAGAAATTATCAATTGGTTGGAGAGTGATTTTTTGGAAAAAATAAATAAAAATTTTGGAAATGTAATTATCACTGCCGGAGCCGGAGATATTGATTTGCTTGTATCTCCGATAAAACAAATTTTAGAAAAAAGAAAATGAGTATAAAATTTATCATAAAAAAAGTATTGTTCATTGGGCTATGGATTTCAATTGGCGGAAGTATTGTTACGCTACTTGTTGCAGCTGTAAGTAAACAAACGAAAGAATTGTGCAGCGGTTTTGAAATTACATTAAACAGCGAACAGAATAATTTTTTTATTGATAGAAAACAAGTGGAGAGCATTATTTTTAGTATTAATGGCCGTGGTATAAATGGAAAGAAAATTGCATTAATAAAATTGCATCAATTGGAAGATTCCTTAGAAAAAAACAATTGGGTGCAAAACGCCGAAATATGGGTTGATAATCAAAATATGTTACATGTTTCCATTGTGGAGCGTGTGCCAATTGCAAGAATTTTTACAATGAATGGAGATTCCTATTATATTGATAGTAGTTTAAAAACAATGCAACTTTCCGAAAATATGAATGTGAAAATTCCTGTTTTTACTGGTTTTACGAATGCGAAACTGCTTTCAACTAAAGATAGTTTAAGTTTAGTTGGGATAAAAAAAATTGCCAATTTTATTAACGGTAATAATTTTTGGATGAATCAGATTTCGCAAATTGACATTGATTCAAGTGGAAATTTTGTAATGGTTCCTACGATTGGAAATCATATTGTGAAATTTGGTAATGCAGAAAATTTGGATAAAAAATTTGAAAAGCTTTTTGCATTTTATCAACAAGTGTTAGCCAAAACCGGATTTGATATTTATAAGTTGGTTGACGTGCAACTTGCAAATCAAATTATAGGAACTAAGCGCGGAGTAACAAATGGTGTTGTTGATTCATTGCAATGGAGAAATCATATTGAACAAATGATGATGCAGATGCGGGGCGACACTATTTCAGTTTCGGAAAAATTAAATTCTCAAATAATAACTCAATAACGATTAAATTCTAAACAACTAAAACAATCATAAAATGAGCAACACACAAATGGATACTGGAATGAAAGCAGTACCAGCTGCAGCTACGGAGCAGCCAATAATTATTGGGTTAGATATTGGTACAACAAAAATTGCTGTAATTGCCGGCAGAAAAAATGAATTTGGAAAGTTAGAAATTCTTGGTTTTGGCCGATCGAATAGCAATGGGGTGCGCCACGGTCAAGTACTAAATATTGATGAAACTATTCGTGCAATTTCAAGTGCATTGAGAGATTGTTATGCTTCAAATCCTAATTTGGAAATTAACGAAGTGTATGTTGGCATTGCCGGTCATCATATTAAAAGTTTGCAAACACGTGGAGATAAAGTAAGAAAAAATACAGATATTGAAATTGTACAAGATGAAATTGATGAACTTTTAGCAGATCAATACAAAACATATATTCCAGCTGGGGATCAAATTATTGATGTAATTGCGCAAGAATTTACAGTAGATAATTATCAAAATATTCCGAATCCAATTGGACACGGAGGCGTAAAGATTGGTGCTAATTTTCATATCATCACTGGTGATAAAAATGCAATTAGAAATATCAATCGCAGTGTGGAACGAGCTGGGCTACATGCAAAAGATTTAGTGTTGCAACCACTTGCATCTTCAGCAGCAGTAATGGGACAAGAAGATTTTGAAGCAGGAGTTGCAATCGTTGATATTGGCGGTGGCACTACGGATTTAGCGGTTTTTTACGAAGGAATTTTAAAACACACTGCAGTAATTCCGTATGCCGGTGAAAATATTACAAACGATATCAAAGTTGGATTGGGTGTATTAAAAACGCAAGCAGAAAAAATGAAAACGCAGTTTGGGTCTGCATTAGCCGATGAAACAAAAGCAAATACATTTATTACAATTCCCGGTTTGCGCGGCATGCCAGCAAAAGAAATAAGTGTCAAAAGTCTTGCCAATATTATTCAAGCAAGAATGAGTGAAATACTTGGTTTTGTAACGTATCATTTAAAGCAAGTTGGTTTGGATAATAAAGCATTGAATGGTGGAATTATTTTAACAGGCGGTGGTTCGCAATTGAAACATATCATTCAACTCACCGAATTTGAAACTGGATTAAATGCACGCATCGGATTTCCAAATGAACATCTTGCAACCGGTCATATCGAGGAACTAACTAAACCAACTTATTCTACTTGCATTGGATTGATATTAAAAGGTTGTGATGACTTCGAACACAATCGCAAACAATTCGAAAAAGGATTTAAGCGAGTTGCTGTTCCAAATGGTTTAAAACAAGTAATCAATGGTACAGATGTTGAAAAATCCGAAAACGAAATTGATGAAGAAGAAATCAAAAAACGAAAATCCTTAACCGGATTTTGGGACAAATTTAAAGATCGATTAGTTGACCTATTTAAAGAAGAAGGAGATGCACATTTATAAAACAAACCCTAACATACATTTTACTAACAAAAGTTAAATTCAATTACTATGATTTATTTTGACCTTCCAAAAGAAAAATCATCTATTATTAAAGTGATCGGAGTTGGCGGTGGTGGCAGCAATGCTGTTAACCACATGTATAGCCAAAAAATAGATGGAGTAGATTTTATTATTTGCAATACCGATGCGCAAGCAATTGCAAAAAGTGATGTGCCAAACAAAATTCAATTGGGTCCACATCTTACCCAAGGGCTTGGTGCTGGAGCCAATCCAAATATTGGAAGGCAAGCAACCGAAGAGTCGTTAGAAGAAATTCGTCGCATTTTAGAAGTAAATACAAAAATGGCTTTTGTTACCGCCGGAATGGGCGGTGGCACTGGAACTGGAGGTGCGCCAATAATTTCAAAAATTTGTAAAGACTTGGGAATTCTTACTGTTGGAATTGTTACAACTCCATTTGCTTACGAAGGTAAAAAACGAATTCAACAAGCAGAAGAAGGAATAAAAATTTTGAAACAATATGTAGATACTTTGTTGGTGATAAGTAATGATAAACTTCGTCATCAATTTGGTGATTTAAAAATGCGCGATGCATTTGCAAAAGCAGACAATGTTTTAGCGACTGCTGCAAAGTGTATAACCGATGTAATAAGTAGCACTGGCCAAATTAATGTTGACTTTGCAGATGTGTGTACTGTAATGAAAAATGGTGGAGTTGCCATTTTAGGAAATGCAACAGCGGAAGGTGATAATCGTGCACAGATTGCAGTTGAAGAAGCATTGAATTCGCCATTGTTGAATGATAATGATATTCGTGGAGCAAAATGGATTCTTATTAATATCAACTCTGCCGAAGGTGAATATGAATTTACAATGGATGAAGTTGAAGTAATTCAAAATCATATATTAAGTCAAGCAGGAGATAATATGGATGTAATTCTTGGACTTGGTTACGATAATTCACTCGGTAATAAAATTGGAATTACACTGATTGCTACCGGCTTTCAACACAAGGATTCATTTGGAGAAACACCAATTGTGAAAAAAGAAATAGTTGAAGAAAAGATTGTAATGTTTTTGGAAGAACCGCAAAAAATAAAAGTAGAACAAGTTGCAACTGCGGGAACTAAAATTGAAAACGGATTGGAGGAAATGAGTTTTGAAATTCGAAATTCTTTGAACGAGTCTAATTTAGAAGTTGAAAATGTTTTGGATTTAAAATCGGAGGATGAGAAAATAATTATTTGGGATCTTCACACGGAAGAAAAAGTAGAAACAAATAAAAATGCCAATAGCCAATTTGAAGAAATTCCCCAAAATAATTATCAATCTAATCATTCCGAAAGCTTGACTGCGGCTATTTCGGGAGGATATTTAGCAAAACCAAAAAATATATATGCAACTGCTAAATCTGAGAATGTTACACCGGTTGTAATTGCAAAGGTAGAAGAAGAAAAAATAGTTGTAGAACAAGAACCAGATTTGTTGGAAATGAAATTAGTTGAAAAAGAAATCGAAGCCGTTGTTGAAATTCCAGTTCGAAAAGTTGAAAGTAAGTTGAATGAATTTTCTGATGCGAATACAGAATTTGAAGATCAAAAAAGAATAACAACAGAACGCATTCAAAAATTGCGCAACTTGTCGTTCAACGTTAATTCATCAGATCCGAATAATGAATTTGAAATGGTTCCGGCTTATGTTCGTCGCAATATGGAGCTTTATGGAAACCAAACTACAAGTGTAGAAAATTTTTATAGCAACTATGAATTAAAGACGGATGAAAGCAACAATATTAAAATTAGTACAATCAATACTTTTTTGGATGGGAAAAGACCTGACTAACTTTTGTATTTATTAAGTCTTTCAATTTTGGTTTAGTTGTTACCTCCCGAATTTTCTGGAGGTTTTTTTATAACCGAATTACTATTAAAATTAATTTCTTACGGGTTTGCCGCTTTTTAAAACAGATTGAATTCTTTCCAATGTTTTCTTTTCACCGCACAAAGAAAGAAATGCTTCTCTTTCTAAATCGAGTAAATATTGTTCCGACACAAAACTTGATTCGCTTAAATCGCCGCCACACATTACATAAGCCAATTTTTTTGCAACAACTAAATCATGATCGGTTGCGTAGCCAGCTCTCCACATTCCATTTACACCTGCATAAAGTGCACCCAGTGCTGATCTTCCCAATACTTTTATATCTTTTCTTTGCGTTGGAGTTGTGTAGCCGGCATTAAAAATATCGATGACTGATTTTTTTGCTTCCGCAATTCTTCTTTCCTGATTCATAATTACGGTATCAATTCCTTTTCGATAAACGCCCATGTTAAAAGCTTCGTGTGCTGATGTGGCAACTTTTGCAGTTGCGATATTTAAGAAACGATTTTTTAAAGTGATCGTCTCGGGTTCATCTTCATGCATTTCATCGGCAGCTCTTAAAATAAATTCTTTTGTACCTCCACCTCCGGGAATTAATCCAACTCCCATTTCTACTAATCCCGTATAAGTTTCTGCAGCAGCGCAACATTTATCTGCATGCAAACTTAATTCGCAAGCACCACCAAGCGCCAACCCGTGTGGCGCTACCACAACGGGTATGGAAGAATAGCGTGCACGCATCATTGTATTTTGAAATAGGCTTATTGCCATATTTAATTCTTCAAATTCTTGCTCAATGGCTAACATAAAAATCATTCCCACATTTGCACCTGCACTAAAATTATTTCCTTCATTTGCAATGACCAATCCTTTGTAATTTTTTTCTGCTTTATCAATTGCAGTTTGAATACCGCTCAGCACATCGCCACCAATACTTCCCATTTTTGTAAACCATTGCAATCCCAAAACTTCATCGCCCAAGTCAACCAGTTTGCAACTTGCATTTTTCCAAATCAATTTATCTTGAAAATTACTCATTACAATAAATGCATCACCACCCGGTAATGTTTTGTACGTTTTTGTTGTTGGATCGTAACAAGATTTTTTTCCATTTTGAGTTTTAAAAAAAGATTGATTTCCATTCGCCAACATTTCATCTATCCATGTTGCAACTTTATAGCCGGCATCTTTCATTGCGGCTGTAGTTTTTTCAACTCCTAAAACATCCCAACTTTCAAAAGCGCCAATTTCCCAACCAAATCCTGCCATCATTGCAGCATCAATTCGGAAAAGTTCATCACTAATTTCCGGAACACGATGCGAGATGTAAGAAAATAATCCGTAATGAAAATGACGATAAAATTCTCCTGCTTTATCTTTTCCCGCAACCAATATTTGTAAGCGTTGCGCAAGATTGTCAACCGGTTTTGCTGTTTCAAGTGTTGCAAATTTTGGCTTAATTCTTTTGCCATATTCCAAAGTTTTCAAATCAAGTGTCAAAATTTCTTTTTCACCAGTTGCTGATTTTGTTTTTTTGAAAAATCCTTGCCCTGTTTTATCTCCAAGCCAATTACTCTCAACCAATTTATTCAGCCATTTAGGAATGATAAAATTATCTCTTGCTTCATCCAATGGGCAATTTTCGTAAACACCTTTCGCAACTTTTACCAATGTGTCAATACCAACAACATCAGCTGTTCTAAACGTTGCAGATTTTGGTCTGCCGATAATTGGCCCAGTTAATGCATCAACTTCATCAATCGTTAAACCCAATTTATCAACTAATCCAAAGAGCGACATGATTCCAAAAACGCCAATACGATTTGCAATAAATGCTGGTGTGTCTTTACATAAAACAGTTGATTTTCCTAAAAATAAATCGCCGTATTCCATTACAAAATCGATGATTTGCAGATCCGTTTCAGGTGTTGGAATTATTTCTAATAATCGTAAATAGCGGGGCGGATTGAAAAAATGTGTTCCGCAAAAATGTTTTTTAAAATCATCTGTTCTTCCTTCCGAAATAAGGTGGATGGGGATTCCCGAAGTGTTTGAAGTAACTAATGTTCCCAGTTTTCTATGTTTATCTATTTGTTCAAAAACGATTTTTTTAATATCCAATCTTTCTACCACCACTTCAATAATCCAATCATAACCGGAAATATCTTTCATGTTATCATCAAAATTTCCAGTTTTTATTTTCTTAATAACGTCTTTGTGATAAACAGGAGAGGGATTGCTTTTAATTGTTGACTGTAAAAAATCATTTACAATTTTATTCCTCAATTTTGGATCTGTACTTTCTTTTGCATCGTTGGGAACAATATCCAATAACAAAACTTCTACGCCAATTCCTGCAAAATGACACGCAATTCTCGAACCCATCACACCACTTCCTACAACAACAACTTTTCGAATTATTCTTTTGTTCATATAAAATTTGTTATACAATTATTAAAGAATCGAAGTTAAGTTTTTTTAAATGTTTCTCAAATCCTTCCTATTGTAGACCTTTAATTTTTTGATTAAATGTTAAAAAAACATTACAAAATGTAAAACAAAATTTACATTTTGTAATAATAATTGTACATTTGAAAAAACAAACAACATGAAAAACAACTTATTGCTACCCAATAAGTACAAAAAAATTGGATGGTATATTTTAATTCCAAGTACAGTTTTAGGAATTTTTATAAGTTTAACGGGTTTTGAGACTGAATGGCTTAATGTAAAAGTATTTGCGATACTTTATGACCGAATTTTTGATGAAAGCAAGATGTTTAGTTTCGTTAAAGCAGATATTACGAATACAGTTACGGGAGTTTTATTTTTAATTGGAGCAATGTTGGTGGGCTTTTCAAAAGAAAAAACGGAAGATGAATTTATTTCGGAATTGCGTTTGTCTTCTTTGCTGTGGTCTGTTTGGATAAATTATGTATTACTCTTTTTTGCATTTATTTTTATTTATGGAATTCCTTTTTTTACCGTAATGGTTTACAATATGTTTACGGTTATGATAATTTTCATTGCACGATTTAACTATATTTTGTATAAAAATTCAAAATTGATGTCCGATGAAAAATAATATAAAAGTAGAGCGTGCAATAAAAGGATTTACCCAAGAAGATTTGGCAAATAAAGTAGCAGTTAGCCGACAAACGATAAATGCAATGGAAGCAAATAAATATGTTCCATCGACTGTATTATCTTTAAAAATTGCAAGAATATTTAATAAGAAAGTAGAAGAAATATTCTTTCTCGAAAAAGTAGATTGATAATTTTATTTTGATAAAATGTTCCTAATTATAACTATTGTTGTATATTCTCTCAAAGAAATTTATTAAGAAAAACCTCATATACAAATTAATTTTTCTTTCAATTACTACATTAGTTATTAACTCTTGTGCAAAGGGTAAAAAAAATAGTCCCCCAAAAATTGATTCTAATGTTATTTCTAATCTAAATCAACAATTAAAAGACTTTAATCAAAGCTATAACTATAAAGTAGCAAACACATCATCGATTGAAGGAAAGAAAAAGTGGTGGGAAGTTGTAGCAGAGGTTTGTGGAATTGCAATAGCAAATGCTGGAGGTGCACAAATTGGTGCTTCATCTGCTCAAACTGTTGCTGTTGCAGCTGGTGTCGCAACTGGTGGGACTGGTTATGCAGTTGTAACTGCAATAGGAGGTGCAATTGGCGATTCATATACAGTATATACACAGTTTTATCAACGAGTAGGTAATTTTAATAATGTTGATCCTAAAGGAGCTTTTGTTATATATAGTTTGCCTCAGGAGTTTTCTTATTTAAATAATCTTGGTTTATTGCATAATAATGGGTTAGAAAGGATTTATTTTTCTACTACAAACCCTCAGACAGATTTGCAATGGATGGCTTCTAATATTAACAATATTAATGATGTAGATTATGTGAAACTTTATAACTTTGTTGAGTTTAAGGATTTAATTAATAACATTAAATCTGTAAGCAAAAAATTTAGTGAAAATAATTTTAACTATACAATTTTACTTAATGAATATAAAATGAGAGGGCTGATGGATGAAGAATCAGCAACAATACTTTCATACTTTTTTGAAGCGGTAAGCAAGGCGGTTGTTTTTGAAGATGTCAAACAGATTAATGATTTTTATATCAATGCAATAAAAAATTCGAATCTAAATACAAAAACCAAAGAAGCAATATTTGCTAGTTTAGTTGTTTATATTCAGAGTTATTATTATTGGTTAAATTTTCAAATAGAAGAATAAGCATGAAAATAGATATATTTTACAGAGTGTTTGGCGGTTTTTTTTTAATCTTTCATTTTCATCCTACTACAGGTGAAGATAATATTTACAAAATAGTGTCATATTTTGCATTGTTGGCTGTTTTTGGTATTGACTCTGTAATGGGAATTATAAAGCATTTCAAAGACATCCAAAAAAAAGGGTAGGAATTTTAATTTGAACAGTTAACTAACTGCAGAACCCGGCTGCACTGCTTCTTCTGGTTTCAACAGTCGAAGTTTACCGTCTTTGTCTTCGGCGGTAAGAATCATTCCTTGGCTTTCAATTCCTTTCATTTTTCTTGGAGCAAGATTTGCAACGATGACAACTTGTTTGTCGACTAATTCTTCTGATTTGTAATGCAATGCAATTCCTGAAACGATCGTTCTTTTTTCAGTTCCTAAATCCACCGTAAGTTTCAAAAGTTTGTCAGCTTTTTCTACTTTTTCACAAGCAAGTACTGTTCCCACACGAAGATCTAATTTTGTAAAATCATCAAACTGAATGACAGGTTTCGTTGGTGCTTGTATTGTTTGTTGCACTTCTTCTTTCATCTTTTTTGAATTTAGAATGTTTGATTTCAATTTTTCAAGTTGGTATTTTATTTCTTCATCTTCTATTTTTCTAAAAAGTAATTCAGGTCCACGCAAACTATATCCGGTTTTTAATAAATTTAATTTTCCTGCATTTTCCCAATCTAAAAGTTTGTCAACTACTTTCATTAAATGCAACATTTTTTTGGAAGTATTGGGTAAAAATGGATTTATTAAAATGGAAATATTGGCACAGAGTTGTAAGCAAATATGTAAACAGTTGTCAATTTCTTTTTGAGCCGAAGCATCAATCGAACCGTCTGCTGCTACTTGCTTTGCTTTAATCCACGGTTCTTTTTTTTGCATGTATTGATTTCCCTTTCTACTCAAATCAATTATTTCAAACAATGCATCTCGAAATTTATATTCTTCAATCAAAGTCGCTATTTTTTTTGGACTTTGTTCAATCTTATTTATTAATTCTTTATCAATTTCATCTATGATTGGTGAATGCAGCGGCGGAACTTTTCCATTGCAGAGTTTGTGCATGAGCACAAAAGTTCTATTCATAAAATTTCCGAACACTGCAACTAATTCGCTATTTATTGCATCTTGAAATCCTTTCCAAGTAAATTCTGAATCTTTTGTTTCGGGAGCTATTTGCGTTAAATAATAACGCAACATATCTACACATTGCCCGCCACCATTTTCTTTTTTTACAAAATCATCGATATAATCTTGCATGTCAATTTTCCAATTGCGACTTGTGCTCATTTTGTCACCTTCTAAATTCATAAATTCATTTGCCGGAACATTTGTCGGCAAAATATAATTATGCAATTTTAACATAACCGGAAAAATGATGCAATGAAAAACAATATTGTCTTTGCCAATAAAATGAACTAATTGTGTGTCGTTATCTTTCCAATACGGTTCCCAATTTTTGTGATTATCAAGCGCCCATTGTTTGGTGGCGCTGATGTAACCAATTGGCGCATCAAACCAAACATAAAGCACTTTTCCGGAAGCATTTTTTAACGGAACGTTTACTCCCCAATTTAAATCTCTTGTTACAGCTCGTGGCAGCAAACCGCCGTCAATCCAACCTTTGCACTGACCAACTACATTTTGTTTCCAATCTTTTGCGTGCTCTTTTGTAATCCAATTATTTAAAAATTCTTCGTGTTTGTTTAACGGTAGATACCAATGTTTTGTATTTTTTTTAATGGGAGTATTTCCGCTAAGTGTAGAAACCGGATTGATTAATTCATCGGGGCTTAAACTTTTGCCACATTTTTCGCATTGATCGCCAAATGCAGAATCGTACGCACAGTTGGGACAAGTTCCTTTTATAAAACGATCTGCTAAAAAAGAATTGGCTTCCTCGTCAAAATATTGTTCCGATTCCATTATTTCCAACTGACCGGCATCATTCAAAGCGGTGAAAAATTCTTTTGAAGTTTCGTGATGAATTTTTTCGGAAGTACGATGATAAATATCAAATGAAATACCTAAATCAGAAAAATTTTGTTTGCATATTTCATGGTATTTGTCAATAATTGCTTGCGGCGTTGTTCCTTCTTTTGTAGCTTGAATAGGAATTGCAGTTCCGTGTTCATCACTTCCACAAACATAAACGACATCTCTTTTTTGCGAACGCAAATAACGAACATAAATATCTGCCGGCAAATAAGCACCTGCCAAATGCCCAAGATGCTTCAATCCATTTGCATAGGGAAGTGCGGAAGTAATTAAATATCTTTTTGGTTGCTTCATTTTTCTTTTCTAAAAACTAATTCGCAAAAATACCATAAAGCCTTTCATTGCCCAAACCAACGATTTCATAACTTTATTGCATAATTTTTTTGAATGATAAAAATTCCACCCTATTTAAAAAATGGAGATACTGTTGGTTTTGTTTGTCCATCCGGATTTATGAGTTTTGAAAAAGTAATAGAGAGTATTAATGTTTTTCAAGAATGGGGTTACAAAGTAAAAATTGGAACTACGATTGGTGGAAATTCTAAAAATTACTTTTCAGGAACAGATGAAAAACGTTTTTTTGATTTACAAAAAATGCTCGATGATGATTCGGTAAAAGCTATTTTTTTCGCAAGAGGTGGTTATGGACTTAGTCGCATTATTGATAAATTGGATTTTACAAAATTTCAAGAAGTTCCAAAATGGGTTATTGGATTTAGCGACATAACTATTTTGCATTCACATATTTTGTCTAAGTATAAAATAGCTACACTGCATGCACCGATGGCTGCTGCATTTTCAAATGGGCAACATGAAAATGAATTTGTTCTATCGCTGCGAAAAGCATTGAGAGGTGATGAAATAAATTATAAAACTGCTGCACACGATTTTAATAAAAAAGGAGAAGTAGTTGGAGAATTAGTTGGGGGAAATTTAGCGTTGTTAACTCATTTGCTTGGGACTCCGTCTGATTTTGATACAAAAGGAAAAATACTTTTCTTGGAAGATGTGGGTGAGTATTTATATAATATTGACCGAATGTTGTTGCAATTAAAAAGAAGCAATAAGCTGAAAGATTTGGCTGCTTTGATTATTGGCGGATTCACAGATTGCAAGGATACGGAACGACCTTTTGGTAAAACGGTTTATGAAATAATAAATGATGTTGTAAAAGAATATGATTATCCAGTTTGTTTTGATTTTTCGGTAAGCCACACAACAAAAAATTATGCATTAAAAATTGGTGTAAAATATAAGTTGAAAGTAGAAGAAAGTGTAAGTTTCGTAGAAATACGAAGTTGAACAAAATAAAATTTTAAAATATCAAACTATGAAATCAATGCCAATATTATTTGTAATGATTGTTTTGAGTGTTGAATTGAGTGCGCAAAACTTTACGCATAAGGGTAGAAACTTTGATAAAGAAACCGGACTTAATTTTTCGTTGACAGCCCGAAAAGGCCTTCGAACATTTAATTATTCGATTGGAATGCCTGTGCGTGTAGAAACAAAAGATAGTTTGGGAAATCCAAAAATTATTAAAGGGTATATAACTTCAGTAATGGAAAATGCTATTGAAATTGGTTCTTTTCAAAAATACGACTCTTCGTTTTTTGTAGTGTCATTAATTGAGTTAGAAAAAGTAAGAGAATTATCTCGAAAAGAAAGACAACAAATAGGATGGTGGGTTGGAGGAGCAATTGTTTATTCAGGAGTGATGTATTCAATATTAAACAAACCGCTTAGTGAATTAGCTTGGATACCATTTATTCCGGCAATGGGTGTAGCAGTTTTTGCATTTTATTATTATCCAGCCACTTTTTTATGGGATGCGATAAATGAGAAATCAAAAAATAGAGGGTGGGAATTTTCTGTAAGAAATTATTAGTTGCCAGTTATTTTAGTCAATTCTGCGCATTGGTAAGCGATGTACTTGACCAATAACAAGTGGGAATTTTTCAATAGTAACATTGCTTTGGTCGAGTCCAAAACCTCTTTCTTCAGACAAACTAATTTCTTTAAGCCAGAAATAAAAATTCATAATTACTCTTTCCCAGAAAGGAAGTTCATTGTCTTGGCTTAAATATTTTTCCAAAACAATGAATTGATAATCACCCGAACTTTTAGCTTTATTACTTGCTTCGTATTTTGCAAAAATGTTGATTTCTCTTTTGGCAATTAAGTCTTCAATTACTTGTTGAAACAACATGTTGATGCGTGGTTGGCGACGAAATCCCAATTTAAAATCGATGCGAATAATATCGTTTGGAATAATGTGTTCTACTTTGTAGTTACAAGTGTAAGGGTCGTCCACCGTATCCACATGAACAAACCAATAGATGTCGGCACGTTTTGGTTTTTTATTTAAAATGGAATAAATAATTTTATGCTCAATTTCTTTCGGACTATCTGCACTTGTGAGATAAACCAAATGTGTGGCATATTTTGGGAATGATTTATCGCTACTTAGTTCCTGAATTTTAGAAATGTAAGTTTCTAGACGAACAAATTCTACATAACGGTTTTTAATTTTTCTTGCTTTGAACCAGATATACATGATCATAAAAAGTAATCCGCCCACAATTAGAGCTACATAACCACCGTGTGGAAATTTTTCAAGATTTGCAATTAAAAAAGCGCCTTCGATTGTGAAATAAACACAGAGGTAAATATAAATTAGGATTGGGTTAACACGTTTTTGCACTAAAAAATTTGAGTACAAAATAGAAGTGGCAATCATACAAAGTGTTATGGCTAATCCATAAGCGGCTTCCATTTTTGATGCTCTTTGAAAATATAATACTACACCGGTACATCCAAGAAGCAGCATAAAGTTGATAGCAGGAACAAATAATTGCCCCTTTTCTTCAGAAGGATAACGAATTCTAAATTTGGGCCATAGGTTTAAACGCATGGCTTCACTTATAAGTGTAAACGATCCCGAAATCAAAGCCTGACTTGCAATAATTGCAGCTGCAGTTGCGATTACAATTCCAATAATTCTAAACCATTCTGGCATTATTCCAAAAAATGCATTTTGGGTTGCCGTATCAAAATGTTGCCCTTTATAATTTGCCAATAACCAAGCTCCTTGACCAACGTAATTAATAACAAGACAAAATTTTACAAATGTCCAAGTAACTCGAATATTCTCTTTACCGCAATGTCCCAAATCGCTATACAAAGCCTCGGCTCCTGTAGTACAAAGAAACACCGCACCTAAAATCCAAAATCCGTTTGGATAGTTGATTAATAAATCAATTGCATAGTAGGGGTTAATGGCTTTAAAAATTTGCCAATCGTCGAAAAAATGAAGGAAGCCCATCGAAGCTAACATGAAAAACCAAATAAACATTATAGGTCCAAAGAGCGTTCCAATTGAAGCTGATCCAAATTGTTGTAAGAGAAAAAGGAAAACTAAAATGGCAAGAACGATGTAAACAATTGACTTTTGTGTAATATCGGCAAACTGTGGAATTTGTCGTAATCCTTCAATTGCGGCAGTAATGGAGATGGGCGGTGTAATCATTCCATCGGCCAACAATGCAGCACCACCAATCATTGCCGCAGCTACTAACCATTTTCTTCTTCTTCGCACTAAAGCATATAATGAAAAAATTCCTCCCTCGCCTCGGTTATCGGCTCTTAAAGTAAGTATTACATATTTCAATGTGGTTTGAAGCGTCAATGTCCAAATTACAGCTGAAAGACTTCCAATAATTAATTGTTCGGAAATAATTTTGTCGCCAATAATTGCGTTAAAAACATACAACGGAGATGTACCAATGTCTCCGAAAATAATACCCAATGCAACGAGTAATCCTAATGAAGTAACTTTTTTTGTATTTACAGACATATTAACAACCCGGAGCAGTTTTCTTTTGGCGGGTAAATAGAAATAAGGAGCAAAATTAATAGTAGTGGAATTAAAAACTAATTTTTTTATAGGAATTTTTAAAATTTGATTTTAGAGTGGTTAAACAATTGAGAATTTTGAACTACATGCATTTACATTTTTGCAAAATTCTAACAAAAAATTGTATAAGCAAACTGTATCTTTATGTAGCGAAAAAATATAATTATGCGGCTACAAAATATTGGTGTTTTTGCTTTTATATTCTTATGTATTTGCACAATTGGGAATTCTCAACAAATTGTTTATTCCGAACCTGAGAAGGATGATTCGAGAAAAATTGATTTTGAAATTATTGGTAAACTCGGCAATAATTATCTTGTATATAAAAATGTGCGTGGAAGTAATTTTATTTGTGAGTATGATGGCGAAATGAAACAAGTGAAAAAGATTGAACAAGAATATATGCCAACGGAACGTCTTATTAATGTTGATTTTTTTGCTTATACTGATTACGCCTATATGATTTATCAATATCAAAAAAGAAATATTGTGTATTGTATGGCTGTAAAATTAGATGTATCGGGGTCTAAAATAGGAGAGCCGATGGAGTTGGACACTTCATCAATTGGACTTGCAACGAATAATAAAATTTATACTTCCATTGTGAGTGAAGACAAACAAAAAATAATTGTATTTAAAATAAACAGTAAAAATCGAAATAGCTATCTCATCAGTACAATGTTGTTTGATAATAAATTAAACTTATTGAAGAAAACTAGTTTGCCAATGCCAATGGATGAATTTCGAAACCATTTAGGAGAATTTATTTTGGATAATGAAGGAAATCTTGTTTTTACAAAATTTTATCGCGTGGGAACCGAAAGCATTTCTCAAGTAGAAATAATAATAAAAAAAGCGATGGAAGATTCGTTTGTCCTGCATTCCGTTCATCTCGATAAAATTTATTTAGATGAGTTGCGGTTGAAAGCAGACAATTTTAACGGAAGATATTTGTTGTGTGCTTTTTATTTTAAACAAAAACGTGGATCTATTGAAGGACTTTATTTTTATGGATTAAATAGAAATTCTTCTAAAGCAGATTTAGTATTGGAGTCGCCTTTTGGCGAAGACTTGAGAAGAGAAGCTAAAAAAAATGCGAACATCAAAGTTTCGTTCAATGATTATTTTCTTCGAAATATATTTATGAAAAGAGATGGTGGATTTATTGTAGATATGGAAGCGAGTTATACCACTTCTAAAAATTCCACTTTCAATCGTTTCGATAATTTTTATAGCTCACCTTATTTTTCGCCGTACGATTATTACAGTTACTCACCTTATAATTCAAGTTGGCGTTGGCGCAGAGATAATCAACAGCAAACGCGCTACCACGCCGATAATATTGTTATTCTTTCTTTTGATAAAAATGGACAAATCGGTTGGCGAAATGTAATCAGCAAAGAACAGTTTGATGATGAAGGCGATGAAAAAATTTCTTACCAAGTGATGAATACGGGCGGACAATTACATTTTCTTTTCAATCAATACGAAACAAGAAATTTATTGTTGAATGACTATATTTTATTGCCTAATGGAAAAATAAACAGAAGCAGTACATTGAAAAATTTAGATTTAGGGCATGAATTTATGCCCAAATTCAGCAAACAAGTTGGAGTCAGACAATTGGTTGTTCCTTGTTTTTTTCGTAATTATATTTGCTTTGCAAAAATCGATTTTAATTAATTTAATTTTTTTTAGGTGGTTGGTTTATTTAAACAAAAAACACCCATAAACATTTTTTTTGTTTTTATTCTTGGCATTCTTATAAAAATTCCAATTTTTATTTCTGTTAAATTGCCAGTTGTAGACACACAGAGCTCTGAATTTTTTAAAAAAATAGAAGCGCTGTTAAATAATTTGATTGGGGGAAATGCAATTGTTTATTCAATCATTACTTTTTTGTTACTGTTTTCACAGTCGTTGCAACTAAATATTTTTTTGGATAGGGGGCGTTTGATGCAGAAACCAAGCTATCTACCTGCAGCAGCTTATCTTATTTTCTCCTCATTTATACCCGAATGGAATTATTTTTCTGCACCACTACTTGTCAATTCAATTTTGCTTTTCATTTTCATACAATTGTCACGTGTAATAGATTTGAAAATTTCGAAAACATCTTTTTTTAACATTGGATTTGCCACTGGGATCTGTGTATTTCTTTACTTTCCAACTTGTGTATTATTCATTTGGTTAATTTTGTCTTTATTCCTTATCCGTTCCATTCGAGCCAATCTGTTATTATTAAGCGTAGTTGGACTGTTAACTCCTTTTTACTTTTATGGTACTTATCTTTTTTTAAATGACCAATTATCACTTCAATTACTATTACCTTCATTGCAGTTGAGTAAGTTATATTTCTCCTTTACAGTTTGGTCGAAAGTAGGAAGTTTGATTATAGTTGGATCGAGTTTAATCGGTGCATATTTGGTAAATACAGGATTTCGGCAAATGCTTGTCCCGATTCGAGTTAAATGGAACAGTTTAATTTTATTTTTACTTTTTGCAATTGTTATGTTGTTTTTAAGCAATACAATTAACTACAGACCTCAGGTTTGGATGATATTTTTAATCCCTGCATCAACATTTATATCAGTCGCATTTTTATCAAATTTCGGGTTGTTATCAAAATGTATATTTTGGATTTCAATACTATTTGTTGTCTGTTTTCAGCTTTTTGGTTCTGGTTGGTAGATAGTAAAAATTCATTTTCGAAAACTTATCTTTGTCTTTCTTTAAGCTTTCATTATGAAATTTGGAGTTGTAGTTTTTCCGGGTTCTAATTGTGATAGAGATATGTATGATGCCCTTGCTTGCGATATGCAACAAGATGTAACAATGCTTTGGCACAAAGAAAAAGATTTGAGTAAATTTTCGAAAGAAGATTGCATTGTTTTGCCAGGCGGTTTTTCTTACGGCGATTATCTGCGTTGCGGTGCAATTGCACGATTTAGTCCGATGATGCAAAGTGTGATTGATTTTGCAAATGATGGAGGTAAAGTTTTTGGTGTTTGCAATGGGTTTCAAATTCTTTGTGAATCACATTTATTGCCTGGGGCATTATTAAGAAATGCACATCAACAATTTGTAAGTAAAAATATTTTTATAACAGATGATACTAATAATGTATTTAAAATCCCAATAGCACACGGAGAAGGAAGGTTTTTTGCAGATGAAAATACATTGGACGAATTAGCTGCAAATGGGCAAATTCTTTATAAATATTGTGATGAAAAAGGAAGGATAACTGATGCGTCGAATCCAAATGGTGCTATGCGAAATATTGCAGGAGTTTGCAACGTAAATAGAAATGTTTTTGGAATGATGCCTCATCCGGAAAGAGCTACCAGTAAAGGACTTGGAAATATTGATGGAAGAATTATTATCCAGAATTTATTTATGGCAGAACAATTGATGAAATAAAATTGTTGAATATGAAAATGTGGTTTAATCTTTTATTTATTTTTTTAGCAACAAGCAGTGCTGCACAAAATATAAATCCTGTAAGTTGGGATTTTTCAGCAAAAAAAATAAGCAACGGTGTTTACGAGGTATACATGGATGCAGGCATTCAAAAAGGGTGGCACTTGTTTTCTCAAAATCAACCAGCAGATGCAATTGCCATCCCAACCACTTTTAGTTTTAATAAAAATCCGTTGTTAATATTAAATGGGAAAATAAAGGAGGTTGGCAAACTAGAAAAATTTGAAGATGTTAAATTAGGACTTTCTGCTTTTCAATATTCTGAAAAAGTGAGTTTTGTTCAAAAAGTAACGGTGCGCGGAAAAGCAAAAACCAATTTCACTGGTACTGTAGAATTTCAAACATGTGACGATAAAAAATGTTTGCCACCGAAAACAATTGCATTTAATATTGCTTTGAAATAAAGTTCCCTCTTCATAAAATCTTGTTATAGCTATTTTAAAAATTGTGATTTTATGCGCATCAATTTTTTAACAAAAATTAGTTTATTTCTTATTTATTTGTTGCCGTTTTTTTCCATTGCACAAAATGTGGGATATAAATGGACTATTACAAGTAGCAAGATTTCGGCCGGAGAATTTGAATTGAATTTTACAACAGAAGGAGTAAAGGGCTGGCAACTCTACGCACCAAATCAAATTATTGAAGGTGTAAAAATGGCTGAATTAGTTTTCAGCGATTCGTCTTTCCAAATGCTTGATAATTTTGAAGCAACAGGAAAAATTACAAATGTCAGCAGTAAAATTTTTGAAGGTTTAATTGTAAAAATTTATGAAAATAAAACTTTGTGGAAAGTTCGAATTAATGTGAAAGGCGAAGTTCCTGCAAGTTTACAAGGAGTTCTGAATTTTTATTATGGGAATCAAGAATCGTTTAATTCTGGAACACCCTTTCATTTTTCAGTTCCGTTGGAAGGAGGAATTATTCCCAAATTGAAAATAAAAATTTCTTCAATCGATATTAATAATCCTATTAATAATTGCGGCGATGATGCAACGAGCGATAAAAGTCTTTTAGTTGTTTTTTTACTTGGATTGTTTGGTGGCATACTTGCTCTTTTAACTCCTTGTGTGTTTCCCATGATTCCTGTTACCGTTACTTTTTTTACAAAAAAATCACACAATAAATCTGCAGCAGTATCCAATGCAATATTTTATGGCTTGTTTATCTTTCTCATTTACATTGCCATTACCCTTCCATTTCATTTGGCGAACGAAGCAATAAATCCTGAAATTTTCAATAATATTTCTACCAATGTCTGGTTGAATCTTTTATTCTTTGTCATTTTTGTATTATTTGCTTTTTCATTTTTTGGTTATTTTGAAATTGGACTTCCGGCATATTTCGCAAATAAATTGGATGCGAAATCAGGCTTGGGAAATATCGGCGGCATATTTTTTATGGCGGCTACTTTAGCAATTGTATCTTTTTCTTGCACTGGGCCAATTTTAGGAACTCTATTAGTTGGAGTTGCAAACCAAGGTGCTTGGCCGTTAACAATTGGTGCAGCTGGGTTTGGATTAGCTTTAGCATTGCCTTTTGCATTGTTTGCATTGTTCCCCAATTGGCTACACTCGTTACCAAAATCGGGAGGATGGATGACAAGTATTAAAGTTGTACTTGGATTTATTGAATTGGCTTTAGCGATAAAGTTTTTTTCTAACGCTGATTTAGTGCAACAATGGGGACTTTTAAAAAGAGAAGTCTTTATTGGTTTATGGATTGTTATCGGGGTTTTAATCGTTATTTATTTATTGGGAAAATTAAAATTTCCACATAGTGAAAAAGTTGAAAAGTTTTCTTTTTCAAGAATTGTTTTTATTTTATTTTTTTCAGCTCTTACTATTTATTTAATTCCAGGGTTGACAAATACAAAATGGGCGGAATTAAAATTGATAAGTGGATTTCCACCACCAAGATCAAATTATAGTATTTACAAGAAAGAAAAAATTGATAAAAAAATTATAGAACCATTTAAAAATAATTATGAAGCTGCACTTGAAGTTGCAAAGCGCGAAAACAAACCTTTGTTGATTGATTTTACAGGCTGGGCTTGCGTCAATTGTCGAAGAATGGAAGAAAAAGTTTGGTCAGATGCTGAGGTGGAAAATTTGATGCGCAACAAATTTGTAATCGTTTCGCTTTATGTTGATGATCGGGTTAAATTACCAATTACGGAACAAACAATTTTTAATTCTGCTGCTGGACAAATAAAATCAATCGTAACAGAAGGAGATAAATGGGCTGCATTTCAAATTGAAAATTTTGGTGCAGCCTCGCAGCCGCAATATGTAATTATTAGTTCCGATGAAAAATTACTAGTTAAACCAAAATTTTATACACCAAATGTGAATGATTTTTCAAAATGGCTTCGATGTGGGCTTGAAGTTTTTGAAAAAAATAAAAAGTAGAAACTGTGATTACAAATTAATTTGTTTTTCCACCATCATTTTGCGCATATTGATTAATCCATAACGCATTCTTCCTAAAGCCGTATTGATGCTGCAATTGGTAAGTTCTGCAATTTCTTTAAAACTTAAATCAGCAAAATGGCGAAGAATAATTACTTCACGTTGATCATCTGGTAATCGATCTAACATTTCGCGAATTCTATCGTGGCTTTCTCGTTTAATTAATTTTGTTTCTGCATTTTCTTCTGAAAAATGATATACTTCAAAAATATTTTGATTGTCACTGTTTTTAATATGAGGTGTTCTTTTTATTTTTCGAAAATGATCAACACATAGATTGTGCGCAATACGCATTGTCCATGGAAGAAATTTTCCTTCGTCGGTATAACGTCCACCTCGCAACGTGTCGATGATTCGTATAAATGTGTCTTGGAAAATATCCTCTGCTAAATATTTGTCTTTTACCAAAAAAAAGATTGATGTGTAAATTTTGTCTTTGTGTCGTAAAACCAACGCTTCCAATGCATCCGTATTCCCATCAATAAAAAATTGGATTAATTGTTGGTCGGTATTTTGGGCAAATGCTTTCATTATTCTTATCGAAGCTACAATTTTTTTGCTAAATTATTTGTGTTATACTTTTGAAGTTACGGCTATCTTCACAAAAAGTTAACGAGTCAATAATTCAATGCGAAAAGTAAACAGTAAAAAGTTTATTTCAATTCAAGGGGCACGGGTACATAATTTAAAAAATGTTTCGGTAGAAATTCCGCGCAATAAACTTGTTGTTGTTACTGGTGTTTCTGGTTCTGGCAAATCTTCTTTGGTAATTGATACATTATATGCCGAGGGGCAAAGACGTTTTACAGAAAGCCTGAGTGTGTATGCACGCCAATTTTTAAATCGAATGTCAAAACCAGATGTGGATCATATTCATGGGCTTTGTCCTGCAATTGCAGTAGAGCAAAAAGTAGTAACAAAAACTCCAAGAAGTACGGTTGGAAGCATGACGGAGGTGAATGATTATTTGCGTTTACTGTTTTTAAGAATTGGAAAAATATATTCTCCGGTTTCGAAATTGGAAGTAAAAAAAGATGAAGTAGAAGATGTATTGCAATTTATTGTAAAACAAAATGAAGGTGACAAGTTGTTCTTATTGGTTGCATTCAAGCAACATAAAAATCGAAAATTCGAAGAGGAGTTAGCTATTTTATTGCAGAAAGGATTTTCAAGAATTTATAGAATTGCAAATGAACAAGTGCTAAAAATTGACGACTTGATTTCATTATCACCTCAAGAATTAAAATCGCAATTTTCAAAAAACGAAAAGCTATTTGTACTGGTTGATCGTTTTTTAATAAAATCATTCAATAACGAAGAGTTGCACCAAATTTCAGATTCCATTAATACTGCATTTCACGAAGGCGAAGGAGATATTTATTTAGCATTGCAACTCCACTCTGGTAAAAAACAAACTGTTCATTTCAATAATCGGTTGGAAGCAGATGGCATACAATTTGAGAAACCAATTCCCAATCTTTTTTCATATAATAATTCTTACGGTGCTTGCCCAACTTGCGAAGGATTTGGGCAAGTTTTGGGTGTGGATAGTCATTTCGTAATTCCGGATAAAAATCTAAGTGTTTATTCCGGTGCAGTGGCGCCATGGAAAGGAGAAAAATTAGATTGGTGGCGACAACAATTTGTTAACGCATCAAGCAAAAACAATTTTCCAATTCATAAACCAATTACTGAACTTACAGAAAAACAATATGCTTTTTTGTGGCAGGGCAATGAAGATGTTTTTGGTATAAATGGTTTTTTTGCAGATGTTGAAAAGCAATTGTACAAAGTACAGTTTCGCGTATTGCTTAGTCGATATCGGGGAAAAACTTTATGTACAGAATGTGCCGGATATCGTTTACGAAAAGAAGCTTTGTATGTAAAAATAAATAATAAACATATTGGAGAATTAGGTGCAATGCCCATTCAGGATTTAAAACGTTGGTTTGAAAAATTGCGCAACAACATTTCTGAGTTTGAATTGAAAATTGCGAATCGAATTTTAATTGAAATTGAAAACCGAATGAACACGTTGCAAAATGTTGGACTTGGTTATCTTACTTTAAATCGATTTGCTAATACACTGAGCGGTGGCGAAACACAGCGGATTCAATTGACAAGAAGTTTGAGCAGTAATCTTACCGATTCACTATATATTTTGGATGAGCCTTCCATTGGTTTGCATTCAAGAGATACAGCAAATCTCATTCGTGTATTAAAAGATTTACGAGATATTGGAAACACAGTTGTAGTTGTTGAGCACGATGAAATGATGATGCGAGAAGCCGACCATATAATTGACATGGGACCAATGGCTTCGCATTTGGGAGGCGAAGTAATTTTCGAAGGTGATTTTAATGAAATAGTAAAACATCCAAAAAGTTTAACTGGCAAATATTTAAAAGGTGAGTTACAATTATTAGTTAATAAAAATGTACGAAAATGGAATAGAAGTATTAAAATAGAAAATGCTCAACAACATAATTTAAAAAATATTTCTGTTGAATTTCCGCTGAATGTTTTTTGTGTTGTTACTGGTGTAAGTGGAAGTGGAAAAACGAGTTTGGTAAAACAAGTGCTACTTTCTGCACTGCAAAAAATAACAGGAGAAATTCCCGATTCGGTTGGAGATTTTAAATGTATTTCTGGCGATGTTGAAAGTATTGCAAAAGTGGAAATGGTAAGTCAAAGTCCAATTGGAAAATCTTCAAGAAGTAATCCGGTTACATATTTAAAAGCATACGATGAAATTCGCGATCTCTATTCGAGACAACCACTTAGTAAAATGCGTGGATTTTTGCCAAAACATTTTTCGTTTAATGTAGAAGGTGGGCGATGCGAAACTTGCACTGGCGAGGGCGAACAAGTAGTGGAGATGCAGTTTTTGGCAGATGTTCATCTGGTTTGCGAATCTTGTAAAGGAAAAAGATTTAAAGAAGAAGTGTTGGAAGTAAGTTTTCGAAACAAAAATATTTTTGATGTTTTGGAAATGAGTGTTGATGAAGCAATTGATTTTTTTCGCGAGGAAAAAAATATTGTAAAACTGATTTTACCGTTGAGTGATGTTGGTTTAGGATATATAAAACTTGGACAGTCGGCTACTACACTTTCTGGCGGCGAAGCGCAGCGAGTAAAATTGGCATCTTTTTTATGCAAAAGTAAAAGTGCGGTAAAGCAATTTTTTATTTTTGATGAACCAACAACGGGGCTTCATTTTCATGACATAAATAAATTATTAATTTCATTGAATTTTCTGATAGAACAAGGTCATTCTGTACTTGTTGTTGAGCACAATATCGATGTCATTCGCAATGCAGATTGGATTATTGATTTAGGACCGGAAGGAGGTGATGCCGGTGGAAACCTTGTATTTGCAGGTGTTCCCGCAAAATTAAAATTGATAAAAGAAAGTTATACGGCTCAATTTTTATAAACGCAAATTGTGCATCTTTGCAAAATAGTTCGTTTCGGAATAACTGTCCGACCGTTTTTTATGAAAAAAAAAATCATGCTCCGCTTAAAGCCTTCCGAAGCATCTGATCACAGCATCATTCAACAATTTATAGCAGTCGAACAAAATTGTGCGGTTGATTCTGTCAACGGGTTTACCATTTTAAAAAAATCGATTGATGCACGAAGCAGAAATATTTTTTTCAACATAACATTAGAAGCAACAATCGGTGAAGCATTTGCAAAACCAATTTTACCAAATTTTAATTTTAAAAATGTAACTCATTCAAAACATAAAATTATTATCATTGGAGCAGGCCCAGCCGGATTGTTCGCCGCTCTTCAATTAATTAAATGTGGAGTGAAGCCAATCATTTTGGAAAGAGGCAAAGATGTAAAAGCAAGACGTCGCGATCTCGCAATTTTGAATAAAGAAGGAATAATTAATTCAGAAAGCAATTATTGTTTTGGCGAAGGTGGTGCGGGAACTTATAGCGATGGAAAACTTTATACGAGAAGCAATAAGCGTGGAAATGTGCATCGAATTTTACAACTACTTGTTCATTTTGGTGCGGATGAAAATATTATTTACGATGCACATCCACATATTGGAACAAATAAATTACCACAAATTATTATTGCCATTCGAAATTTAATAACAGATTGTGGAGGAGAAATTTTATTCGAAAAGAAAGTAATTGATTTTGAAATAAAAGAAGATCAAATAAAATCAGTAAAAACTTTCGATGGTAATTCCTTTGCTGCAGATGCTGTAATACTTGCCACAGGCCACTCTGCCAGAGATATTTTTCAATTGTTACAATCTAAAAAAATACAAATTGAATCCAAGCCATTTGCACTTGGCGTAAGAGTTGAGCATCCGCAATCGCTAATTGATTCCATTCAATATCATTGTCCTGTAAATGAAAACAATGCAACTATTTTACAAAGAAGTAATTTTTTACCGCCGGCATCTTATAGTTTAGTTCACCAAGTAAATGGAAAAGGTGTTTTTTCTTTTTGCATGTGTCCGGGTGGAATTATTGCACCTGCTGCTACTTCTGTCAGTGAATTAGTTGTGAATGGTTGGAGTCCCTCCAAAAGAAATAATCCATTTGCAAATAGTGGAATTGTAGTTGCTGTGGAAGAAAAAGATATTCCTTCTTTTAAAAAATATGATGCATTAAGTGGAATGAATTTTCAACAACGTGTGGAGCAAAAATCTTTTGATTTTGGAGGTGGAAAGTTTAGAGCACCAGCACAGCGATTAGTAGATTTTACAGCAAATAAAATTTCTACTTCTCTTCCTGATTGCTCCTATTTACCCGGTTTAAATTCTGTGTCGCTTAAAGAAGTTTTACCGGAATTCATTCAATCACGCTTACAGTTAGCATTTAAAGAATTTGGGAAAAAAATGCGAGGATATTTTACGAATGAAGCTGTTGTTCTAGCTACAGAATCGAGAACATCTTCTCCTGTTCGCATTCCCAGAAATTTAGAAACTTTGGCACATCCGCAAATTAATAATTTATACCCATGTGGCGAAGGTGCCGGCTATGCAGGCGGAATTGTAAGTGCAGCAATGGATGGAGAGTTAACAGCAAAAGCAATACTTTCAAAATTTTCCATTCATATATAATTAACAACTATTCTGTACACAATCTTTTATATTTGAAAATTGAAATAAAATAACCATGTCAATTTTAAAAATTCAAAATCTAAAAAAATACTTTGCTACACAAAAAGCAGTTGACGACATTAGTTTTGAAATAAAAAAAGGTACCATTTTTGGATTGCTCGGTCCCAATGGCGCTGGAAAAACCACTTTGATTCGAATGCTCACAGGAATATTTTATCCCGATGAAGGACAAATTTTATTTGATGGAAAAAAATTCGATCCCATCAATGATGTTGTTCATATTGGGTACATGCCGGAAGAAAGAGGGCTTTACAAAAAAATGAAAATCGGTGAACAAGCACTTTATTTAGCACAATTAAAAGGATTAAATAAAACGTTGGCTTTAGCGCAAATAAAAGAATGGTTTGTAAAATTTGAAATGCAAAGTTGGTGGAATAAAAAAGTAGAAGACCTTTCGAAAGGGATGAGCCAAAAATTACAATTTGTAACAACTGTTTTGCATCAACCGAAATTAATTATACTTGATGAACCCTTTAGTGGACTGGATCCTGTGAATAGCAATCTTATAAAAGATGAGATTTATAAATTGGCAGAAAAAGGTTGTACCATTATTTTCAGCACACACCGAATGGAACAAGTGGAAGAAATTTGCGATCAAATTATTTTGGTAAACAAAGGCAAAAAAATATTGGACGGAACTGTAAAACAAATCAAAAACGATTTTAAAGAAAATCTTTTCCGTATTGGGTTTGACAGTATGCCAATGCTGAATGGAACTGCTCCTTTTGAAATTATAAACACAAAAGAGTTTTCTTACATTGTAAAAATAAAAGACCAATATAAACCCAACGATGTTTTAAATTATTTTCTAAAAGATGGCGTTCAAATAAACTCTTTTCAAGAAATACTTCCTTCGTTAAATGAAATTTTTATCAAATTGGTTGAAGGGACACCGATGACCAGACAGTTTCAACCTGCTAATTAATTACTTATGAACAAGATTTTTATTATCATAAAAAGAGAATATTTTACTCGCGTAAAAAATAAAACATTTTTACTTTCTACATTTCTTTTACCAATAGTTTTTCTTTTATTTATTGTTGGTTCTACTTTTTTAGCCATCAAGTCGCAAACAAAAGAATACATTGCTGTTGTAAATGATTCTGGTTTTTTTAAAGAAAATTTAAAAAGCGATTCATCTTCTGTAATTTTTGATTTCGCTGCGGATGTAAATTCTTCGAATTATATTGAAAAAGGTTATTCGGGACTTTTGCAAATCAATTCAGACACCGCAGCAAAAAGATATGTAATTGAATCACCAAAATCGCTGAGTGTTGGTACAATGGATTATATCAAAGGGCAAATGAATAGTGCTATTGAAAATAATATGTTGCAGCAATTGAATATTAATAAAAATTTGTTGGATTCAATTAGCAAAGCAAGTGAAAATGCGATTGAACTTTCAAATGAATTGAAAACCGGTGAAAAGGCAAATGCCCAATTGGCCTATGGTGTAGGGTTTGGAAGTGGAATTTTAATTTATATTACCATGTTTATTTTTGGTGCAATGGTGATGCGCGGTGTAATGGAAGAAAAAATTAGTCGCATTGCAGAAGTGATGGTTTCTTCCGTAAAACCTTTTCAATTGATGATGGGAAAAATCATCGGCATTGCTGCAGTTGGGCTAACGCAATTATTACTTTGGATTCTTTTAATCTTTGTTTTACTTACATCTATGGAATTGTTTTTACCGGCAGAAGCTGTCGAACAATTCAAACAAATACAGGAAACACAACAACAATTTGGAGTTGCAAATAATACAATGGCGTTAGAATTGTTGCAAGCCAAAGCAAGTTTTATTTCCGAAGTAAATTGGCTTGTAATTATTTCTTGTTTTTTATTTTATTTTTTAGGAGGGTATTTATTTTATGCTTCATTATTTGCGGCGGTAGGAAGTGTGATAAACGAAGATCCACAAGAAGCGCAAGCATTGATGCTTCCCATCACAATGCCAATCATTTTTGCTTTTATTATTCTCGCTCCTTCAATTGATAACCCCGAAAGTTCACTTGCTTTTTGGGGAAGTATCATTCCATTTACATCGCCAATTGTGATGATGGGACGAATTGCCAATGGTGTGCCAGAAGCAGTTCCTTATTGGCAATTATTTCTTTCGATGAGTTTACTTGTCGGTGGTTTTATTTTCACAACTTGGTTTGCAGGAAAAATTTATCGAACAGGAATTTTATTGTACGGCAAAAAAGCAAGTTGGAAAGAAATGATAAAATGGATTCGTCGTTCTTAATTATTTTTTGATAAAGGGTTAGCCAACGCCTCTTCAAATTCCTGCCAAATATTTTTAACAATTGTAGCGGCGGGTAAAATATTTTTTATTGAAGAACAAACTTGTCCGATTTCCAATTCGCCTTCTTGCAACTCACCTTCAAACATTCCTTTTTTTGCACGTGCTCTTCCCAAAAGTTCAATTAATTGATTCACTGACGCACCTTCATTTTCGGCTGTTTTTACTTTTTTGTAAAAATCATTTTTCATCAATCGAACCGGCGTTAATTGTTTTAAGGTTAAAATAGTATCACCTTCTTGGCTTTCAATAATTGCATTTTTAAAATTGAGATGAGAAGAAGCTTCATCGCTTGCTACAAACCTGCTTCCTATTTGAACACCTTCGGCACCCATAACCATTGTAGCCAACATTTGTTTTCCGTTTGCAATTCCACCGGCAGCAATTACAGGAATTTTTACAGCACCCACTACTGCAGGAACTAAAACCATCGTAGTTGTTTCTTCGCGTCCGTTATGTCCACCGGCTTCAAAACCTTCAGCTACTACTGCATCACAACCGGCTTCTTGCGCTTTTAGTGCAAATTTTGTAGAGCTAATAACATGCACAACTGTAATCCCTTTTTCTTTTAAAATTTTTGTCCATGTATTGGGATTGCCGGCACTTGTAAAAACAATTTTCACTCCTTCTTCAATAACAATTTCAAACAGTTTTTCGATGTCGGGATATAATAATGGGATATTAACTGCAAAAGGGTGAGAACATGAAATTTTGCAGTTTTGAATATGCGATCGTAAAACATCGGGATACATGGAACCTGCACCAATAATGCCCAATCCGCCTGCATTGCTTACTACACTTGCCAGTCGCCAACCACTTGCCCAAACCATTCCGGCTTGGATAATTGGATATTTAATTTTAAAAAGTTCGGTGATTCTATTTGAAAACATACTATTTTTTCTTAACCTAAATTCATACTGGTGTTATCGCCAATATTCAATGTTCTACTTTCACCTCTGATTGCAGTATCGCTACCAATAATTGAGTTGTCTAAAACAATATTAAACAAATTTGAAAAAGATCCGATGATGGATTGTTTTACAACTGCACAATCAATATTTGTACTTTCTCCGATTGATACATTTGGTCCAATAATTGAATTTTTAATATTACAATTAGCGCCAATATTTACCGGGTGAATGATTACTGTATTTTCAAAAAGATGTTTTTCTTCTACATTGCTTCCCATTTTTTTCAACAAACTTGCGTTGGATTCTAACAAGCTGTCTTTTTTCCCACAATCAAACCAGTTTTCAACTTTAAAACTATTGAACTTTACTCCTTGCTGAATCATACTTGCCAATGCATCGGTTAAGCTGTATTCACCGTGACTGCGCACACCTTTATCAATATTTTCTTCCAAACATTGAAACATCAATTCACTTTCTTTTATTTTATAAATGCCAACCAATGCCAAATTGCTTTTTGGAATTTGTGGTTTTTCAACTACATGACGAATAAAATTATCTTCTCCAATTTCTGCAACACCAAATTCGCGAGGGTCATCTACTTTTCGTAAACCCAACATTGAATTTGGGTTTTGCATCACAGCTTTAATATCATATTCGCAAATTGTATCGCCAAGTATTACAAATACTTCATCCTTATTTACTATTACTCTTGTTAGTTTTATAGCATGACCAATTCCTTGTCGATCGGGTTGAACAACAAAGTGCGCCTTAATGTCTGGGTAATTTTTCTTTACATAATCCTGAATTTTATCACCTAAATAACCAACAATAAAAATAAACTCAGCAATACCTGCTGATTTCAATTGGTCGATAATAATACTTAGAACTGTTTTACCAGCTAAGGGGATAAGAGCTTTTGGTTGTGTGTATGTATGTGGACGAAGTTTTGTGCCAGCGCCTGCTACAGGAATAATTGCTTTCATAAAAAAAATAAACATAACAAATATAGTTTAAACAAAAATTTAAGCACTCATCACTTCCACTTATTTTTGTATATGCAAAAAGATACACTCGTATTTAATCTGATTAGAAAAGAACTTGAAAGACAGCGAAATGGGATTGAGTTAATTGCTTCCGAAAATTTTGTTTCCTCACAAGTATTGGCTGCTACTGGAAATGTAATGACCAATAAATATGCAGAGGGTTATCCAGGAAGGCGTTACTATGGAGGGTGTGAAATTGTGGATCAAACTGAACAAATAGCAATAGATAGAATCAAACAAGTATTTAATTGTGAATATGCCAATGTACAACCACATAGCGGAGCGCAAGCAAATGCTGCTGTTTTATTTGCCGTATTAAAACCTGGGGATAAAATTTTGGGATTGGATTTAAGTATGGGCGGGCATCTTACGCATGGCTCTTTAGTAAATTTTAGCGGAAAATTGTATGCTCCCTATTTTTATGGAGTTACAAAAGAAGAAGGGTTGGTTGATTATGCACAATTGGAACAAAAAGCAAGAGAAATAAAACCAAAACTTATTATTTGTGGTGCATCTGCTTATAGCCGCGATTGGGATTATGCAAGAATTAGAAATGTTGCAAATGAAATTGGTGCATTAGTAATGGCAGATATTGCGCATCCTGCTGGATTGATTGCAAAAGGATTGTTGAATTCGCCATTTGAACATTGCCATATTGTAACCTCTACAACGCATAAAACATTGAGAGGGCCGAGAGGCGGAATTATTTTACTTGGGAAAGATTTTGAAAATCCATTTGGCCAAAAAGATCCAAAAGGAAATATTAGAATGATGAGTTCGTTGATTGATTTGGCTGTATTTCCCGGAATACAAGGCGGGCCATTGGAACATATAATTGCTGCAAAAGCAATTGCATTTGGAGAATTGTTAAGTGAAGATTATACAAATTATGCAAAACAAATTCAACGAAATGCACAAGCAATGGCAAAAATGTTTGTACAAAAAAATTACCATATAATAAGTGGAGGAACGGACAATCATTTAATGTTAATTGATTTGCGCAATAAAAATATCACGGGTAAAAAAGCACAAGAAACTTTGAATCGTGCACATATCACACTCAATAAAAATGCAGTTCCTTTCGATGACAAATCACCATTTGTTACTTCCGGAATTCGCATCGGTGTGCCGGCAATTACTACAAGAGGAATGAAGGAAAATCACATGGAAACAATCGTAGAAATGCTTGATACTGTTTTAATGAATATTGATGACGAACAAAAAATAAAAAGTGTGGGTGAAAAAGTAAACGAATTTATGAAGCAATTCATTCTTTATCCTGAATTGGATTAAATTATTTTGAAATGATACAACGTATTCAATCTCTTTGGTTACTAATTGCTGCAAGCTGTGCAATTTTGACAATCAAATTTCCATTTTACAGTGGTAACTTATTGCCGATTGAACCAACGGGAATTATTGTAGAATTAACTGCTGCATCAAATATTGTCTTACTGCTTTTTGCAATTGTTGTCGCAACGGACTGTTTAATTATTCTCTTTCTTTTTAAAAACAGAAAGTTACAATTAAGACTTACCATTAGCACAATTGTGCTTTCTATTTTATACATCCTCGTTTTTACTTTGGAAATGAAAAAATTTGTAAGCGGAAATTTATCACTCACTTCAACCATTGCATTTGCAATTCCACTTTTTCTTTTTTTTGCTGCGCGCAGTATTTGGAAAGACGAGCAACTACTAAAAAGCAGTAATAGTTTGAGATAGTTTTATTGAATAATAAAAGAGTTGACGGAATTAAATTTGTCGTTTTTCAGTTGCAAAAAATAAATTCCTTTTGGAAGTGATGGCTTGAGTTGTTTATTCAATCGTAATTCACTTTTATCAATAAATAAGATTTCTTTTAAAATCACTTGTCCAATTTTGTTGAATATTTTGAGTTCATAAAACCCTTTATTCAATTCAGAAATATTCAATGAAAAATTATAGTTAATTATTGGATTTGGGAAAATGTAAAGTGAACTGTTTTTCATTGTATTAAAAATTCTTACAATCGGACTATATTGAATTTTTCCATCGAAATCAACCGACTTTACACGATAAAAATTATTCCCCGCAATTGTATTTGAATCGCAGAAATAATATTGCCATTCGCTAAATCTATTTATTGAATATACTCGGCCAATCGAAGTAAATGTTCCTCCATTTTTTGAATGTTCAATTTGGTAATGACTAACATTCACTTCTTGAAAAGTTGTCCATTTTAATTGAATTCCGGTTTCCTTTTTTTCTGCTTTTATTGCCCCAAATAATAATGGAAGTCCAAAATTGCCTGAACCTGCAACGATGATATCATCTCCCGAACCTTCTCCTGGTCCCCAAGTTCCTGTTCCACTTAATGAACTATAACCATAAATTCGGATATTAATGGCAGCACTTGTAGTAATTGGAGTTATAAAAATAAAATTATTAATTTCAATAGTTGTAGAAGTAATACTAACAATATTGGTAGCATTTGAAGAGTAGCTATCGATGCTTGTTCTAATAACAAAATTTTGAGGGCCTGAACCTGATCTTTGAGATTTAATGGTAATCTGTGAAATGTTTATTAAATAATTAGTAGTTGGTGTAATTGTAAACGCCAAATAATCCTCAAGATCAATAGAAATGGTTTCATTGAAATTTACAGAATTAAATCTATTTGCATTAGCATCAGCAGTTAATCCAGAGCCACGACTAATAATTGAAGGGTTTTGAATACTCGGATAACTTGAATTGGAATTATGAGTCGCTTCGTTACCAAGAATACCAGCAAAATCAAAAGTTAGAAATGTGGTTTGTGCAATTGTAAAAAGAGAATTACAACTAAAAATAATTAAGTAGAGTGTTCGCATAACTATCCTATTTAGATAGTACAGTCTGCCAACAATGAGAAAGAAAAGATTTAGCTATTCAATTACATGCCTGAACTAAATCTAAAAGTATCCTATCCTAAAAACTAATTTATTTTTTAGGATAGGATAACTATAATTAATTCGAAAATTTCAATATAACTCTTCTATTCAATGCTCTACCTTCTGATGTAGAATTATCTGCAATTGGTTGTTCTTCGCCGTATCCTATTGCGGTAATTCTGCTTGCAGTTATTCCTTTATTAACAAGGTAATCTTTTACAGAGCTAACTCTTTTATTGCTAAGTGACATATTAAGTTTGTTTGAGCCTGTTTTGTCTGTATGACCTTCAATTGATAAATTGTAACTAGTATTATCGTTTAACATTTGAGCTAATTCACTTAATGGTCCAAAAGAAGAAACTTGCAATTTTGCACTATTAGATTCAAAATAAATGCTTTTTGCAATTGCGTCTACTTTTTTTGTAATTACATCAACTTTTGGTTCAGGGCAACCTTCGTTTGAAGCTGGACCGTATTCATCAGGGCAACGATCTTTTGCATCAAGTGTTCCATCATTATCACGATCAACAATTGGGCAACCATCATTTTTAGTAGATCCTGCAACATCTGGACAAAGATCTTTATTATCTGTTACACCATCTTTATCTCTATCTGGGAACGGACAACCTTCATATTCAGCAACACCAGCCATTTCTGGGCACTTGTCTGTATCATCATTGATGCCATCTTTATCTGTATCCGGAACTGGACAACCGCCATATTTTGCGACACCGGCAACAGTCGGGCATTTATCTTTACTGTCTAATAATCCATCTCCATCGCTATCTTTTTCAGGAGCTGGTGGTGGTGGTGGCGGTGGGAGTGGAGGCGCTTTATGAAAACGCAATCCTAATGTTAATTGAAATCCACGATTATAAGTTGAAACATTTCCAATTGGATAAATTTTGTTGTTGCCATGCATATAACGGCCACCAACAACAAGGTGTTTGTTTAACCACCATTCCATTCCCCATGTAGCCGAAATATCAAATTCGTTTACAGCTTTGGTAATATTAAATGTGCCGTATTTGTTATCTTCTCTACCATAAATAATAGCATCTAATTGCGGTCCAGCAAATGCTGTTAATTTTTTTGTTATTTGATATTTAAGCAAAACAGGCATCGAAAAATAATTGAAACGCAGATTTTGTTTTTCGTTCAACTCGGACAAAACATCGGCTCCCATTGAAGAATAAAGAAACTCATGTTGAACTGAAAGAGGCATTTTAAAAATAGGAATTGTTACAAATGCGCCAGCAACAAATCCACGACGATAGTTTGATTCAAGCACACCGGCTATCTTTCCGTTGAGTGCTACTTTGGAAAGGTTAGCTCCTGATTTAATGCCAAAACTGGTTTTTTTGAAGTCAAGAATTTCGGTAAGCTTTTTTTGTGCGTCAATTGACGTGCAAAAAAATAATGCTGTAATTAGTGTAAATACGGTTTTTCTCATATCAAATATTAAATTGGTGCTCTAAAGTAAGTATAAATTTTATTACAATCAAGAAAGTTTTCATTTAATGAAAAAAATATTTTTTAAAATCATTTTCGGCAAAAATAAGTAGGTTATTTTTTAGCTTTGTTCTTGTTAATTTTTGATTTCAAATTACCTCCATTTCATGCGAAAAAAGTTATCCTTTAATTTGTTATTTGTAACAGTATTATTGGTTTCTTGTAATACTTCTTTTCATTCAAATTCGCTTCATTACCATAATTATAGAGTTGCAGAAAGCGAAAATCAAAACAGTTTTTTACAAAAAGAGCTATTAATATATAGCGATAGCGTGAATAGTTCTATGAGCTCAATAGTTGGGTTTGCCTATTTAATGCTTGAAAAAAAACAACCGGAATCTACACTCGGAAATTTTATTGCCGATGCAATGTTGGTTATGGCAAATGAAAAATATTCTATGAAAGTTGATGCAGCAATTGCCAATTATGGCGGAATTAGAATTAACCAACTGTCTGCTGGCGCTGTTTCTAAAGGAAAAATATTTGAACTAATGCCATTCGATAATTTAGTGGTGATTCAGAAAATTAGAGGAGATGTTTTACAGCAATTTTTGGACCTTTCTGCTGCAAAAGGTGGTTGGCCACTTGCTGGAATTACAATGAAAATTAAAAATCAAAAAGCAATTGATGTTACGGTAAATAATGAGCCAATTGATTTTTCGACAATTTATACGGTTGTCAATTCTGATTATGTTGCAAATGGTGGTGACCAAGCCAATATGCTTAGAAATATTCCTCAACAATCAATCGGTTATTTATTGCGCGATGCAATTTTTGATTATATAAAAGTGTTACAAAAACAAGGAAAAAATATTATTGCTTTTGAAGAAAAACGAGTTACTTATGTTGAGTAGAAGAGAATTTATAAAACAATCAGTACTTACCGGAGGAGCTGTAAGTATTGCCACATCTGCGTTTTCAAAAAAAATAGTCGATCTTTCATCTATACAAAAATTAACGGTACTTCATACAAATGATACGCATAGTCGAATTGATCCTTTTCCGATGGACGGTAGTCGAAATCAAGGTTTTGGTGGGGTTGTGGCTCGTGCGCAATTAATTGAAAAAATAAGATTGGAAGAAGAACTAGTATTGCTTTTGGATGCTGGCGATATTTTTCAAGGGACACCTTATTTTAATTTATTCAAAGGCGAGCCCGAAATAAAAGCGATGTCGTCGATGCAATATGATGCTGCTACAATTGGCAATCACGATTTTGATGCTGGGTTGGAAAATTTGGCAAATCAATTGACGAGTTATGCAAACTTTCCGCTGTTAATTTGCAATTACAATTTTGCCGAAACGCCTATGGAGTACAAGTTTGAGCCATATCGCATTTATAAAAAAGGCAAATTAAAAATTGGTGTGCTTGGTGTTGGAATAGAAATGAAAGGATTGATTGCGGATAATTTAATTGGAAAAACATTGTACAATGATCCAATTGAAAAAGCCAATGAAATTGCCTATTTTTTGAAAAAACAAAAAGACTGTGATTTTGTAATTTGTCTTTCTCATCTTGGCTATCAATACAAAGAAAATAAAGTGAGTGATGTGCTTTTGGCAAAGCAGTCCGAAAATATAGACTTAATAATTGGTGGCCATACTCATACTTTTTTGGATGCACCGGTTGTTTTCAAAAACAAAAAAGGGTTCGATGTAATTGTAAATCAAGTTGGTTTTGCAGGAATAGTTTTGGGGCGACTCGATTTCGAATTTTCATTGTTTACTAGCAAAAAATTAGTGCAATCGAAAACGATTACAGTAGTTTCAAAATAAATGTGGATAAAAATTTTTTGTTATGAAATGATTTTTAGATATTCGCTCTCCCGTTAAATTTATTTTCATAAAATTTTTGAAAGAGATGAATCGGCCAACTATTTGCTAATTGAGATTAATTGTTTACTAATTCATGGAAAAAAACGTTGAAAAAGTTTGGAGCAGTTGTTTAAAAATTGTTAAGGATATTGTAGAATGGCAGCATTACAAAACTTGGTTTGAGCCCATCAAGCCTGTTTCTTTAAAAAATAATGTATTGGTAATTCAAGTTCCCAGTCAATTCTTTTTTGAATACCTCGAAGAACATTATGTAAATCTTTTAGCAAAAACTATTAAAAGAGAATTGGGAAAAGAAGGTCGATTGGAATACAGAATTATGGTGGACAGTGGGAATAAAAAAGCACAACAATTAACAATGGATGTACCAGGTCAGGGTTACAAAGTACATTCCAATAATGAAATGAATTTTCCACTTGTTATTAATAATCCAATAAAAAATCCATTTGTAATTCCGGGATTGAAAAAAATGCAAATTGATCCGCAGTTGAATGCGAGCTATACGTTCGATTCCTTTGTGGAAGGAGATTGCAACCGAGTTGCGCGTCGTGCAGGTTTGGCAGTTGCCGAAAAACCGGGAACCACATCTTTCAATCCGTTGGTAATTTATGGCGGTGTTGGATTGGGAAAAACTCATCTTGCACAAGCTGTAGGAAACGAGGTGAAAAAATTACATCCGAATCGCGTTGTATTATATATTAGTTCGGAAAAATTTATTAATCAGTTTATTGATCACAGTAGAAGTAATGCAATAAATGATTTCATCCATTTTTACCAATTAGTGGAAGTGTTGATTGTGGATGATGTTCAATTTTTTGCAAAAGCAGAAAAAAGTCAAGACGCTTTGTTTGCAATTTTCAATCATTTACATCAATCCGGAAAACAATTAATATTAACTACCGATAAATCACCAAAAGATTTGGAAGGAGTTCAGGAAAGATTGCTCAGTCGTTTTCGTTGGGGATTAAGTGCCGATTTGCAAGTTCCGGATTATGAAACCAGAGTAGAAATATTGGGAAAGAAAATGCGCAAAGATGGTTTGGAAATGCCATTGGAAGTTGTAAAATATTTGGCATATAATATTAATAATAATGTACGGGAATTAGAAGGGGCGCTAATTTCCTTATTAGCACAATCTTCATTAAACAGAAGAGAAATTGATTTGGAGCTTGCTAAAAAAGTGTTGCGCAGTTTTGTTCGTACTTCAAGCAAAGAAATTACCATTGAAACAATTCAGAAATTAGTTTGTGAATTTTTCGATATGCCATACGATAAATTATTGCAAAAAACACGCAAACGCGAAATTGTACAAGCAAGGCAAATTACCATGTATCTTTCTAAAGCCTTCACAAAAAATTCGTTGAAAACAATCGGAGATCATTTTGGTGGTCGCGATCACACAACGGTAATTCATTCTTGCCAAACGGTTAAAAATTTGATGGACACAGAAAATATTTTCCGTGAAAATGTGTTGGAATTGCAACAAAAAATTCAATTAGCTTCTATTTAAACCAATTAAAAATCTTTTTAATCTCCAACCCATAAAAAAAGTTGGGGATTTTTTGTTTGATTTATTGCCAATTCAAACTATAAAAGTTTGCATTTGCTTAATTTTGCTCCGAAATTTCAATGCGTCAAATTGATAATGCAACTTTTGCCGTTTACCAAACAGCGTATTGTTTTCCTAATAAGCAAATCTAATTTTCATGATATTTGACCTCGAACTTATTCAAAAAATTTATGCAACATTTCCTTCAAAAATTGAAGCTGCAAGAAAAGTAATTGGGCGTCCATTAACACTTACCGAAAAAATATTATACACACATTTGGCGCAACCCGATGTAGTTGCGCATGTACGCGGAGTTGATTATGTAGATTTTGCTCCCGATCGTGTTGCAATGCAAGATGCTACAGCACAAATGGCATTATTGCAATTCATGACTTGTGGTAAAAAACAAGTTGCAGTTCCATCCACGGTGCATTGCGATCATTTGATTCAAGCAAAAGTGGGAGCAAAAAAAGATTTGGAGTTAGCAATTGAAACCAATCGAGAAGTGTATGATTTTTTAAGTAGTATTTCCAATAAATACGGAATTGGTTTTTGGAAACCGGGAGCAGGAATAATTCACCAAGTTGTGTTGGAAAATTATGCTTTCCCGGGTGGAATGATGATTGGAACAGATTCGCACACTCCAAATGCTGGCGGGCTTGGAATGATTGCAATTGGAGTTGGCGGTGCCGACGCAGTTGATGTAATGGCGGGACTTCCTTGGGAGCTAAAAATGCCGAAAATTATTGGGGTAAAACTTACAGGTAAAATGAATGGATGGACATCTGCAAAAGATGTTATTCTTTGGGTTGCCGGACAATTGACTGTAAAAGGAGGAACCGGTGCAATTGTAGAATATTTTGGACCGGGAGCCGATAACATAAGTGCAACAGGCAAAGCAACTATTTGTAATATGGGCGCAGAAATTGGAGCTACTTGTTCCCTTTTTGGCTACGATGAAAAGATGAATGCTTATTTAAAAGCAACTGAAAGAAGCAAAATTGCAGAACTAGCAAATGAAATTCGCGAACACCTTCGTCCGGATGAAGAAGTTGTTGAAAATCCGATTGGTTTTTATGATCAATTATTAGAACTGGATTTAAGTAAACTTGAGCCATATGTGAATGGTCCTTTTACTCCCGATTTAGCAACGCCAATTTCTAAAATGGCCACAGCTGTTAAAGAAAATTCTTGGCCTGAAAAATTGGAAGTTGCGTTAATTGGAAGTTGTACGAATTCTTCTTACGAAGATATTAGCCGTTCGGCATCTATTGTAAAAGATGCGGTTAGTAAAGGGTTAAAAGTAAATTCTGATTTTACAATTACACCGGGAAGTGAGTTAGTTCGTTTCACTATTGAACGAGATGGTTTCATAAATGAATTTGAACAAGTTGGTGGAGTTGTATTAGCAAATGCTTGCGGACCGTGCATTGGTCAATGGTCTCGCCATATTGATGACCCCAACAGAAAAAATACAATCATCACTTCATTCAACAGAAATTTTGCAAAAAGAAATGATGGATTATCAAGCACACATGCATTTGTGGCAAGTCCGGAAATTGTAACTGCTATGGCTATTGCAGGAAAAATTTCATTTAATCCATTAACAGATAAATTGAAAAATGCAAATGGCGAAGAAGTGTTATTGAAAGAACCAACAGGATTTGAATTACCCGAAAAAGGATTTGATGTGGAGGATGCCGGCTACCAAGCACCGGCAAAAGACGGAAGTGCAATTCAAGTTTTGGTAAATGCAGAATCAAAACGGATTCAATTGTTGGAACCATTTGCTGCATGGCAAGGAAGTGATTTAGCCGGGTTGAAACTTTTAATAAAAGCAAAAGGAAAATGTACAACTGATCATATTAGTATGGCTGGTCCTTGGCTAAAGTTTCGCGGTCATTTGGATAATATCAGCAACAATATGCTAATCGGCGCTATTAATTTTTTTAATGATAAAACAGACAGCGTAAAAAATCAACTGACGGGAGAATATGGAACTGTCCCAACAACTGCGAGGAATTATAAAGCTGCAAATATTGGGTCAGTTGTTGTCGGCGATGAAAATTATGGAGAAGGATCTTCCAGAGAACATGCTGCAATGGAACCAAGACATCTTGGAGTTCGAGCAGTTTTGGTAAGAAGTTTTGCTCGCATTCACGAAACTAATTTGAAAAAACAAGGAATGTTGGCACTCACTTTTGCAAATAAAGAAGATTACAACAAAGTGCAGGAAGATGATGTAATAGATATCATCGGACTTACAACATTTTCACCCGGAAAAACGTTGACTGTAGTTTTACATCATAAAGATGGTGCAAGCGATGAAGTGGTGGTGAATCATACATACAACTTGCAGCAAATACAATGGTTTAAGGAAGGCGGTGCTCTAAATTTGATTCGTAAACAAATTCAGTAATCAAAAAAAAAGTAATTCGCAATTCGTCGTTCAATGTGTATCAATAAAATGCACATTGCTTTTCTATTATCTTTGTCGTGGTTGAAAAAGAAAATTCTATTTTTTTAGAAACCGACTATTCGTTACAGCAACAAAATAAAATTTCAATGTACCGTACACATACTTGTGGAGAATTAAATCTATCCAAAATTGGTGCGCAAGTTACACTTGCCGGATGGGTGCAAACGATTCGAAAGTTTGGCGCAATCACTTTTGTGGATTTGCGCGATCGTTACGGCATTACACAATTATTATTTAATGAAGAACTTACACTTCAATTAGAAAAAAATTCAATTGGAAGAGAATTTGTTTTACAAGCAACAGGAATTGTAAAAGAAAGAAGCAACAAAAATTTAAAAATTGCAACTGGCGAAATTGAAATTTCAATTACGAATTATTCAATATTAAATAAATCAATAACGCCACCGTTTACTATTCAAGATGATACCGATGGCGGCGATGAATTGCGAATGAAATATCGCTATCTCGATCTAAGAAGAAACGAAATAAAAAAGAATTTAGAATTGCGTTACGCGGTAAATCGTGCTGCAAGAAATTATTTACATCAGCAAGGGTTTATGGATATTGAAACGCCATTTTTAATAAAATCAACACCCGAAGGCGCAAGAGATTTTGTGGTGCCAAGTAGAATGAATCCTGGAGAATTTTATGCATTGCCACAATCGCCGCAATCATTTAAGCAGTTGTTAATGGTAAGCGGTTACGATCGTTATTATCAAATTGTAAAATGTTTTCGCGATGAAGATTTGCGCGCCGATCGTCAACCGGAGTTTACGCAAATCGATTGTGAGATGGCATTTGTAGAGCAAGAAGATATTTTACAAACGTTTGAAGGGTTGGTTAAAAATATTTTTAAAGAAGTAAATCAAATTGATTACAAAGAAAAAGTAGAACGAATAAGTTGGGACGATGCCATGTGGAATTATGGGAATGATAAACCGGATACGAGGTTTGAACTTAAAGTTCAAAACCTAAAAGTAAAAGGTGAAAATTTATGTACCACATTGGAAGAAATAAAATTTGATGTTTTTAATTCTGCTGAAACCGTATTAGCAATTTGTATTCCCAATGCAAGCGAATACAGCAGAAAACAAACCGACGAACTTATCGAATGGGTAAAAAGACCACAGATTGGAATGCGAGGTTTGGCATTTATAAAAAAAGGGAAAGATGGAATATTGAAAAGTAGTTTCGATAAATTTATAAATGAAACACAATTAAATTCATTTGCAAATTATTGTAATGCACAGCAGGATGATTTGATTTTAATTTTAGCAGGAGCCGAAGAAAAAACCCGCAAAGCAATCAGCGACTTGCGAATGGAAATGGCGGAAAGATTGGGACTCAGAAATAAAAATGAATTCAAACTACTTTGGGTTTTCGATTTTCCATTATTTGAATACAACGAAGAAGGAAATTCTTGGGTTGCGCGTCATCATCCATTTACCGCACCAAAACCTTCGGACATTGAAATAATGATAAATAATGATCCAAAAATTTCCAATGCTTCAAAATATTTGGATCATCCCTATGCAAAAATCAAAGCCAATGCGTACGACATGGTATTGAATGGGAATGAAATTGGTGGTGGCTCTATTCGAATTCATCAACGAGAGTTGCAAGAAAAAATGTTTGCAGCACTTGGGATGGACATAGAAGAACAACTGCATAAATTTGGATTTCTTTTAGGTGCATTTGAATACGGTGCACCGCCGCACGGAGGAATTGCTTTTGGCTTTGATCGACTTTGTGCAATTTTAGGTGGCAGCGAAAGTATACGCGATTTTATTGCATTCCCAAAAAACAATGCCGGCAGAGATGTAATGCTTGATGCACCGGCAACCATTGATGAAAAACAATTACATGAATTACAAATTAAGTTGGGGAGTAAAAAAGTTTAATGAACTTTCACCATTTGAACTTTACGCCATACTTCAACTTCGGAACGAAGTTTTTGTAGTAGAACAAAATTGTGTTTATCTCGATTTAGATAATAAGGATCAGCTTTCTTATCACTTGATGGCTTGGCAAGAAAATAAGTTAGTGGCTTATACTCGCTTAATTCCACCAGGGATTTCCTATCCGTTTACATCTATTGGTCGCGTGGTAACTTCTCCTTCTGTTCGTAAATTAGGTATCGGAAAAGAATTGATGAGCCGATCTATTTTAGAATGTTATCAACTATTTGGAAAGAGTGAAATTAAAATTGGCGCACAATTATATTTATTAAATTTTTACAAATCGTTGGGGTTTAATTCAATTGGAGAAGTTTATTTGGAAGATGAAATTGAGCATGTGGAAATGATAAAATTTGTCGATTAAACTTATGAAACATTACTTAATCAGTACATAATAAAGTTCAAGAGTTTTCGTTAAAATATTGGCTGACCCTCTTAATTTTTTTAACAATCCTTTCTTCGTCATTATTTTCTCAGTCGCTTTTGTTTAAAGATGGGAAATATGAAGTTGGTTTTGGACTGGGACCATCCTTTTTTTTGGGTGATCTTGGTGGAACTTACGGACCTGGGAAACCATTTATTCAAGATATAAATTTTCCACTTACCAAATTAGCAAAAGGTATTTATTTTAATGCTTATCCAAAGGAATGGCTTGGTTTTCGTATTGCTGTTAATCATTCTTATTTAGAAGGGGACGACAATTTAATAAATCCAAAAGGTGGCGAAGAAGTGTTTCGATACAATCGCAATTTGTATTTTCAATCGCAAGTTTTTGAAGCATATTTGGCGGCAGAATTTTATCCAACAGTATTTACAGAACGCTACTCCGGATTGAAAGGGAAATTGCGCCCATATGGATTAATTGGAGTTGGCGTATTTCGTTTTAATCCAAAAGGGTATTACTATTCCAATCCGAATGACCCAAATACAAAGCAATTGGTGGAATTAAAACCACTTCGGTTGGAAGGACAAGGCATGGCGGAATATCCAAAAAATAAGGAGTATTCATTAGTACAGCCAGAAATTCCTATTGGAATTGGGTTTAAATATTACATTAAAGAAAATTGTTTTATAGGTATGGAAATTTTGCATCGTAAAACTTTTACAGATTATATTGATGATGTAAGTAAAGATTATGTTGATCCTATTAATTTTCAAAATTATTTAAGCGCAGCAGATGTTCCCATCGCAATACAATTACATAATCGAGAACCGCTTCGTGGATTGACACGACCTTATGTTGGAACTATTCGTGGGAATCCAAAAGAAATGGATTCTTATTTTTCTTTTATACTTCGTTTCGCATGGCGATTGAATTGGAATAATGGATTTGGTAGTGGTGCTTTGAAGAGTATAAAATGCCCCTCATAATTTAATTATTTCATCTCATCTCATCAGCAAGGAATTTAGCGGTGTATCCAATTTTTGATTTAACTAATTCTTCTGGAGTTCCTTCAAAAAGTATTTTTCCACCACCATCGCCACCTTCTGGACCGAGATCAATTATATGGTCAGCAACTTTTATTATTTCCATATTGTGTTCAATTACCAACACTGTATTTCCGCGGTCAACTAATTTATTTAATAAAGTTAATAAGTGTTGAATGTCTTCAAAATGTAAGCCAGTAGTTGGTTCATCTAAAATGTAAAATGTTTTTCCTGTGTCTTTTTTCGACAGTTCTGTGGATAGTTTTACACGCTGTGCTTCGCCGCCACTAAGCGTTACAGCACTTTGACCCAAAGTAATATATCCCAAACCAACTTCTTCTAAAATTTTTATTTTGCGGTACAGATAAGGAATGTTTTTAAAAAAGTCGATGGCTACTTCAACTGTCATTTCCAAAACATCAGCAATTGATTTTCCTTTGTAACATATTTCCAATGTTTCGCGATTATATCTTTTCCCATTGCATTTTTCGCAAGAAACATAAACGGCAGGTAAAAAATTCATTTCTATTACACGCATTCCACCGCCTTCGCAAACATCGCATCTCCCACTTTTTATATTAAACGAAAACCTGCCGGCAGTGTAACCTCTAATTTTTGCTTCGGGCAAAGAAGCAAACAAGTTTCTTATATCTGTAAAAAATCCACAATAAGTTGCAGGGTTACTTCTCGGAGTTCTTCCAATTGGTGCTTGATCAATTTCAATTACTTTATCGATATGTTCTAATCCGCTGATACTTTTATAATGAAGCGGTGTAATTTTTGACCCATACGCATGCTGTGCCAATAATGGATAAAGTGTTTCGTTGATTAATGATGATTTTCCACTGCCACTTACTCCTGTAACTACTGTAAATATTCCTAAAGGAAACTTTACTTTCAACTGTTGTAGATTGTTTCCTGCAGCACCTTTCAACTCCAAAAATTTTTCAATTGATTTTCTTCTTTCTTTTGGAATAACTATTTTATGAAGTCCATTTAAATAACCGGAAGTCAATGTTTTTAGTTTTAATAAATCCTGCGGAATTCCTTGTGCCACAATTTCTCCGCCATGTAAACCTGCTTTTGGTCCAATGTCAATTAAGTAATCGGCGGCAAGCATAATATCTTTATCGTGTTCTACCACAATTACTGTATTGCCAATATCTCTCAAATTTTTTAGTGCACCAATCAATTGGTTATTGTCGCGCTGATGAAGTCCGATGGATGGTTCATCTAAAATATAAGTGATGCCTTGCAGTTGCGATCCTATTTGTGTTGCTAATCTTATTCGCTGTGATTCTCCACCACTCAATGTTTTCGATGGACGGCTAAGTGACAAATATGACAAACCAACATCCAATAAAAACTGTAATCGTTCTCTTATTTCTTTTAAAATATCTTTTGCAATTAATTTTTGTTTATTCGTTAGTTGCAATTCTATTCCATCAAACCAAGCAGCAAGATTGTCGATATTCATATTGCTTAATGTTGCAATATTTCTTCCGACAATTTTAAACCAAAGACTTTCTTTTTTTAATCTTGTTCCTTCGCATGCAGAACAAGATTTTATCAGCATGTAATCTTCAACCCAGTCGCGAAGCGATTCGGTGTAAGGATTATTGAACCAGCGATACAAAATGTTGACGATTCCTTCAAATGGTGCGTTTGGATCGAATTTTAAATTTTCAAAATCCGAATCCGTTTGCAAACCTTCTTCGTTTCCGTACAAAATAATGTTTAAAGATTTTGTGGAAAGTTTATTGACGGGAGTTGTAAGTGAAATTTTATTTTTTTTTGCAATCAATTGCATTTGCTTGTAAACCCACGCATCTCTTTCCACGCCGATTGGAGCAATGCCACCTTCGGAAATACTCAATTCTGGATTGGTAATTACCGCATCCATATTAATATGGTTTTCTATTCCCAATCCCTTGCAAGCTGCACAAGCTCCGTAAGGAGAATTAAATGAAAATGAATTGGGAGATGGTTCTTCATAACTAATTCCTGAATCTTCACACATCAATTGTTTGCTGTATTGTATTAATTGTTTTTCTTCAACCAATAAAAACAACAAATCTTTTCCCAATTTTAAAGATTGTTGCACACTTTGGCTGAGCCTGGATTTCATCTCATTCGTTACTTGCAAACGATCAATCACAACTTCAATGTCATGAATTTTATAACGATCTACTTGTAACGAAGGAACTAAATCTTTTGTTTCTCCATCAATTCTTACTTTCAAAAATCCTTTCTTTCTTATTTCTTCAAATAGTTCGCGATAATGACCTTTGCGTCCACGAACCAATGGAGCAAGAATTGAAATTTTTTTATCCTTAAATTTTGTAAAAATGTTTTCTACAATTTCTTCTTCACTCCATTTCACCATTGGTTTTCCGGATTGATAAGAATATGCTTCTCCAATTTTTGCAAATAATAATCGGAGAAAATCATAGAGCTCTGTAACCGTGCCAACAGTTGAGCGCGGATTTTTATTTGTTGTTTTTTGTTCAATGGAAATAACGGGAGAGAGGCCAGTGATTTTATCAACATCGGGTCGCTCCATGTCGCCAATAAATTGGCGTGCATAAGCACAAAATGTTTCCAAATATCTGCGCAAACCTTCCGCATAAATTGTATCGAAAGCAAGCGAAGATTTTCCACTTCCACTTACGCCGGTAATCACAACCAGTTTATTTTTTGGAATTTGAATGTCGATGTTTTTCAAATTGTGAACGCGTGCACCCAAAACTTCAATTGCTTCATGGTTCATCTTCTCCAATTGCATGTTGCGAATTTTATTAAAAAAGTAGAACAACGAAGTTAAGTACATCATCGTTGTTTCAGAAGCGTGTTTTCTGTTTGTGAAAATGTATCTTTAGCACCATATTTATTGCATGAAAAAATTATCAATCGTTGTTACATTATTGAACGAAGAAGAAAATATCAAGCCATTACTTGCGGCAATTCACGCAGGGTTGAAAGGAGTTGATTATGAAATTGTGTTGGTGGATGACGGTTCAACCGACAATACAAAAAAAATAATTTTGGAATGCAATGATGAAAAAGTTGTGTTAGTGGAGCTAAGAAAAAATTATGGACAAAGTGCCGCGATGATGGCCGGAATTGACCATACTTGTGGAGAATTTATTGCATTGATGGATGGCGATTTGCAAAATGATCCTTCCGATATTCCTGCAATGTTGAATTTATTGAAAACAGAAGATTTTGAAATGGTAGCCGGTAACAGAAAAAATAGAAAAGATGGATTTTTTCTTCGTAAAATTCCCAGTAAAATCGCAAATATTTTAATACGAAAATTAACCGGAGTGAACATTTACGATTATGGTTGCACATTAAAAGTAATCCGACGAGAACTTGCAGAAGAATTAAAACTTTATGGAGAACTGCATCGCTTTATTCCGGTATTGGCAAAACTGCAAGGAGCAAGGATTGTACAAGTTGATGTCAATCATTTTTCACGACAATTTGGTAAAAGCAAATACGGAATTGGAAGAACATTAAAAGTTATTAGCGATTTGATGTTGATGATGTTTATGCGTCGGTATTTATATAAACCAATTCATCTTTTTGGGACAATCGGGTTTTTAAGTTTGAGTATTGGAATATTGATAAATGTTTATTTATTTATTTGGAAATTGTTAGGCCACGATATTTGGAACAGACCACTTTTAATTCTTGGTGTTATTTTATTATTAGGCGGAATTCAATTTATAACGATTGGGTTTCTTGCAGAAATAAATATTAGAACTTATTTTGAATCGCAACACAAAAAAACTTACACCATTCGAAATGTGTTTTCAACAAAAAATGAAATTAAGGGTTAAGGATTTCCTTGTTTTTTAATAACCATTCGTAAAACAAATTCAATCCATCGTGCAATTGCATTTGCGGTTGATAATTCAACAATTGCATTGCTTTTGTAATGTCAGCCATCGTTTTAAAAACTTCACCGGGCTGTTCAGGCATGTAGTGCAGCACTGCTTTTTTACCAATTGTTTTTTCAATTTCAGCAACCAAATCTTTTAATGCAATGGAATAATTATTTCCAATATTTATTATTTCAAAATTAGTTTTTGTATAAACAATTGCGGCAAGCAATGCAGAAATAATATCGTCAATATAAGTGTAATCTCTGCTTGTTGTTCCATTCCCAAAAATGGGAATTGGTTCATTATTTAAAATGTTTTTCAGAAATTTATGAATTGCAAGATCGGGCCGCTGGCCGGGGCCGTAAGCCGTAAAAAAACGCAATGCGATAAAACGAATTCCGTAAAGTTTGTGAAAAATATGTCCCAACATTTCGCCCGATAATTTTGTCATTGCGTACGGGCTAATGGGTAATAATTTTTCATTTTCATTCCAAGGAAAATTAGTGTTATTCCCATAAACACTGCTGGAAGATGCAAAAATAAATTGCGTGCAATTTTTCAATTTTGCAAAATCGAGCAAATTTTGTGTACCGATAATATTGTTTTTTTGATAAATCAACGGATTGGCAATACTTGGTCGTACACCAGCTTTTGCAGCTAAATGAATAATGACATCTACTTTTTCCGGAATTAATTCAAGCAAATTTTCAGCAGCATTGTTGGCGATGTCAAACTGTAAAAAACGAAAACGAGTTTCGTTTGCAAATTCGGCAAGATTATTTTTTTTTATTTCAATTGCATAAAACGAATCTAAATTGTCGATGCAGGTAATTGTGCAACTAGGTTGTTGTTTTAGCAAAGCACGAATGAGATTACTTCCAATAAATCCGGCACCGCCTGTAATTACAAAATGTTGCATAAAAAATAGTTTCGAACCGCTTGAGTTGTAATTTTGATTATCAATTGAAAATGACACAAAATAATTCAAATAATCTTTCCAAAACTGCATTTCTTTTTTCAATAATAGTTGCAATTGTAGTAGGGATATTTTTTTTAATAACAGGGAAAACAAATTCCTTCCAAATTATCAATGGAAATCATTCTGTTTTATTTGATTTATTCTTTCGCTACATTACTTTTTTGGGCGATGGGACAATTTGGATTCCAATTGTTGTGTATTGCTTTTTTTATAAAAGAAAATATTTGAGTACAGTTTTCCTCGGTTTTCTAATTTCTACATTGCTTACACATTTTTTTAAACGAATCATTTTTCCCGACGAATTTCGCCCCATTGTATTTTTAGCAAAAGATTTCCCCATTCATATTGTGAAAGGAGTAAAAATGTACAGAATTAATAGCTTCCCTTCAGGGCATACGGCTACTGCATTTACAATTGCAATCCTACTTTCATCTTTTACAAAAAATAAAGCGACAATTTTTTTCTTCGTCTTTTTAGCTTTTTTGGTGGGTTATTCCCGCGTTTATTTGGGGCAACACTTTGTAACAGATATTTGGTTTGGTATTTGCATTGGAATTATTTCAGCATTTATTTCTGTTTTTTACAAAAAATTTTATAAAGTAATTGTTACTGAGATAAAATGATAATAAAAAAAGACAACCATATCAAAGGTTGTCTTTTAATTTGGTTGGAATGAATACCACTAGTTCTAATTTGATTATGAAGAACTAAGTTTAATATCGTTGACTGTTATTAATTATATTTATTAAAAATTCTTTCACCAATAAGTTCTTCAATCAATGATAAAATTTATAGTAAGTTTATTTTTTCCACTTTGTTTATTCTCACAAAAAAAACACGAAACACCCGAATGGGCAAGAGAAGCAATTTGGTATCAAATATTTCCTGAAAGATTTAGAAATGGTGATGCTTCCAACGATCCAACAATTGAAACATTAAAAAATTCTTGGCCTCACGAAACGCAAAATGCATGGAGTGTTTCTCCGTGGAATAGCGATTGGTACAAACTTCAACCATGGGAAAATAATTCAAAAGGGTTTTATTATCATTCACAGCTAAGGCGCTACGGTGGAGATTTACAGGGAGTAATTGATAAACTCGATTATTTACAAAATCTTGGCATCAATGCAATTTATTTAAATCCTGTTTTCGAATCGCCATCGTTGCATAAGTATGATGCAACGATGTATCATCATATTGAAAATAATTTTGGACCAGATCCTGAAAGCGATGAAAAAATTTGGGAGAAAGAAGATCCTTCTAATCCTAAAACTTGGAGGTGGACAAGTGCTGATAAATTATTTTTGAAACTTATTAGTGAATGTCACAAAAGAAATATTAAAATAATTATTGATGGCGTTTTTAATCATTGTGGAATGACTTTTTGGGCATTTGAGGATGTGAAAAAAAGTGGAAAAAATTCTAAATATGCAGATTGGTTTACAATAAAAAATTATGATGACCCTGCAACTTCAAAAAATGAATTTGAATATGATGGCTGGTTTGGTGTAAAAGAATTGCCAGAATTAAAAGAGGTTAATGAAAATCTTTCCGAACCAATTAGAAAGCATATTCAACAAATTGTAAAACGGTGGATGGATCCGAATAACGACGGGAATCCTGAAGATGGAATTGATGGTTGGCGATTGGATGTTGCCGAAATGGTACCGATAAATTTCTGGAAAGAATTTAGAAAGTGGACGCGAGAAATTAATCCAAACTCATATCTTGTTGGTGAAGTTTGGTGGGAAGATTGGAAAAATAATAAAATGTTTAATCCTTCACCTTGGTTGCAAGGCGACGTTTTTGATGCAGTGATGCACTATCGATTAACCGCTCCAATGTTGAATTATTTTAATGATATAAAAAATAAAATTTCTGCAAATCAATTTTCAGAAGCAGTTGAAAAAATTTATTCTCAATTTCCAATAAATGTAATGCAAGCGCAACTGAATGTTTTAGAAAGTCATGATACAGATCGTTTGCCAAGTATAGTTGTAAATCCCGATCGATGGTTTGATCACGACGCAAGTGTCGCACAAAAAATAGATTACAATGTAAGAAAACCTAATGCGGAGGAAATTAAAAAACAAAAACTAATTGTTTTTTTTCAAATGATTTGTATTGGTGCTCCGACATTATATTACGGAACGGAAACAGGAATGTGGGGCGGAGATGACCCTGACGAAAGAAAACCAATGCTTTGGGATGATATTGTTTATGAAAGTGAAATTGCTCATCCTCATAATTTAAAAAGAGAAAAAGATTCTGTTTTTGTTAACAAAGATTTGTACGATTTTTATTCAAACATAATTTCAATTCGTAAAAAATATAAGTCGCTAAGTTTAGGAAGTTTTTCATTCAAAGTTGTTGATAATGAAAAAGATTTTATTGTTATTGAAAGAAAATTTAACGATGAAATACTATTGATTGCAATAAATAATTCTTTAATAGTTCAAAATTTTACGATTCCAACAAATGAGTATCAAAAAAAATCTGAATGGGTAGATGTTGTGACCAGTCAAGTTTTTGTACCAAAAAATCAATCTTTTAATATGAATATTCAACCAAAAAGTTGGATAATATTTCAGCTAAGAAACTAATTATATACTGGTAATATTATTTTTTAATTGTTTCAAATTGTATTAAAAATATTCTTATTTAATACTATAGGTTGGCTTGTCGAACGGTGAATCAATAAATAAATATCTTTTGTGTTGAAGTAAAAGTTCTGACATTCCTCCCTATTTTCGTTGTTGCGTTATAATTAAAATAAAAAAATAAATTCAATTAATAAACCAAATATGAGACTGTTTAGCACTTTTGCTTTTTTGTTTTTTTGCTTATTCACTAATGCACAAACATTGCTATCGCCAAACAAAAAGATGGAAATGATTTTCTCTTTGTCCGATAAAGGAGAGCCGCAGTATCAATTAATTTATAAAGGAAAAAATATTGTAAAAAAATCTTCACTTGGATTTAAACTTAAGAGTGGCGCAGATTTGACTTCAAATTTTGTTTTAACAAATTCAACGACCGGAAGTGTAAATGAAAAATGGCACCCTGTTTTAGGAGAACAAAAAAATATTCTGAATGAGTACAATGAACTTTCAGTTTCAATAAAACAAGCAAGTGAAAATCCAATTGAATTAATTATTCACTTTAAACTTTACAATGAAGGATTGGGATTTCGATATGAATTTCCCAATCAAAAAAACTTAAACTATTTTATTGTAAGTGAAGAGTTGACTCAATTTAATTTAAACGGAAATCATAAAGCATTTTGGATTCCTGGCGAATTTGATAGCCAAGAATATATTTATAATGAAACTAAACTTTCGGAAATTGATTTAAGTAAAACTTATATTGATAATGGAATTTTTAAAAAAGATATTTATTCCAATACAATGGTGCAATCGCCATTGATGATGAAGTCGGATGATAATTTATACATTAATATTTTTGAGGCTGCTGTTATTAATTATCCGGTGATGCACTTGAATGTTAATACAACAAATAATACCATTGCCTCTTATTTAGTTCCAAATGCAATTGGAGATAAAGCGTATTTGCAAGCTCCGTTTAACACTCCTTGGCGTACGATAATGGTAAGTGATGATGCAAGAGATATTGTGGGATCTAAAATGGTTTTAAATTTAAATGAACCTTGTAAGATTAATAACACTTCATGGATAAAGCCAGTAAAATATGTTGGAGTATGGTGGGAAATGCATGTTGGCAAAGCAAGTTGGGATTTTAGCGGTGGACAAGTAGGTTCACAACAACAAACAAAAGTCCCTCATGGTGCCAATACAGCAAATGTAAAAAGGTATATTGATTTTGCCGCAAAGCATAAGTTTGATGGTGTTTTGGTTGAAGGTTGGAATACCGGTTGGGAAGATTGGTTCGGCAATTGGAAAGAAAATGTTTTTGATTTTGTAACTCCTTATCCAGATTTTAATGTAAAAGAAATTACAGAATATGCAAAAATGAAAGGTGTGAAAATGATTATGCATCATGAAACATCTGGCTCTGCTGCAAACTATGAAAGAAGATTAGATCGTGCATTTGAATTTATGAAAAATAATGGATACGATGCTGTTAAGTCTGGTTATGTTGGAAGAATTATTCCGAGAGGCGAACATCATGATGGACAAACAATGGTAAATCATTATAACCATGTAGCACAAAGAGCGGCTGATTATAAAATTATGATTAACTCACATGAATCTTCAAGGCCAACTGGTGTAAGCAGAACATGGCCTAATTACATTGCCGCAGAAGCTGCAAGAGGCAACGAGTATAATGCTTGGAGTAATGGTAATCCGCCATCGCACGAAACAATATTACCATTTACTCGAATGTTGGGTGGAGCAATGGATTACACACCGGGCATTTTTGAAATAAAAATGAATTCATATAACCAAAATAGGAAAGAGCAAATACATACTACTTTGGCAAAACAACTTGCATTGTATGTTACATTATATAGTCCATTGCAAATGGCTGCTGATTTACCAGAGAATTATGAAAAACATTTGGATGCATTTCAGTTTATTAAAGATGTTGCAGTTGATTGGGACGATACAAAAATATTGGAAGCAGAACCCGGCGATTTTTTAACCATTGTAAGAAAAACAAAAGGAAAAGATTCTTGGTTTCTTGGAGCAATTACCGATGAAAATAAAAGAAACACAGAAATCAATTGCAGTTTTTTAACTGCTGGTAAAAAATACAAAGCAACAATTTACGAAGACGCAAAAGATGCCCATTGGGAATTAAATCCAAAGGCATATTCTATCAGAAATGAAATTGTTGATATCAATTCAAAATTAAATTTAAGCCTTGCGGCTGGTGGCGGAACTGCTGTCAGTTTTATTCAAATTAAATAGTATCAAACATATTTGCTAAAATTTAAAACAAATACTTCAAATTCTTTTTTAAAGAATCTGTATTGTTGATTTAGAAAAGCTAAGCATAAAATTAATGTGTCATAAGTACATATTTCCTACCTTCGAAAATAGATTTGTTTAATAGAAAATTATTAGTAGGGTTTTTATTAACAATTTCGAATGGGTAAAAATTTGCTATGAAAAAGATTTTTGTGCTGTTTCTTTTAGTGTTATGTCTTGTATTTAATGTCAATGCTCAATTACTTACGTGGACACCTGATTTTGCTAAAGACAATGACGCAATTGTAATCGTTGTCGATGCTACAAAAGGTAACCAAGGACTAAATAATTATTCTCCAACCTCTGATGTATATGTTCATGTTGGCGTTATTACAAATCTTAGTACCCATCCAACAGATTGGAGATATTCTAAATTTACATGGGGCACAACTCCGCCACTAGCTCAAGCAACTTATCTTGGAAATAACAAGTGGCAATACACAATCAATCATATCAGAAATTTTTTTAATGTTCCAGCTGGAGAAATTATCCAGAAAATTGCCATCCTGTTTCGCAATGGAACTGGATCTTTTGTTCAAAGAAATGCAGATGCCAGTGATATGTTTATACCTGTGTATGACAATACAATTGCAGCAAGATTTTCTGCTCCGTTTTTTCAACCAACTTATATAAGAATACCGGAACTAATATCTAAACAAGTTGGAGATAATATTTCACTTACTGCTATTGCAAATATTTCATCTACAATGAAATTATTTTTGAACGGAACAGAAATTCAATCTGTAAGTGCTGCAACAACTATTTCTGCAAATCCAGTACTTACAACTGCTGGTAATCAAACTGTACGAGTTGATGCTACTGTTGGAGCCACAACCAGATCTGAAACATTCCAATTTTTTGTAGCAAGTGCTCCAGTCGTACAAGCATTGCCTCCCGGAGTAAGGGATGGAATTAATTATGAAACTGGCAATACTTCTGTTGTGTTGGTTCTGTGTGCGCCAAATAAAAACCGTGTATCTGTTATTGGAGAATTTTCAGGAAATAATTGGGTTGAACAATCTTCCTATGTTATGAATAAAACACCAGATGGAAATTACTGGTGGCTTAGAATTTCTGGATTAACTCCCGGAACAGAATATGCTTTTCAATACTTAGTTGATGGTTCATTGAAAGTTGGCGAACCGTATGCAGAAAAAATTCTTGATCCATCTCATGATGGAAGTATTACTGCAACAACTTATCCGAGTTTGAAACCTTACCCAACAGGATTTACAACAGGAATTGTAAGTGTGTTACAAACAAATGCACCCGGATATACATGGAAAATCAATAATTTTTCAAGACCAGATAAAAGAAATCTTGTTATTTATGAATTGTTGCTTCGAGATTTTTTAGCAGCGCATGATTGGAAAAATCTAAGAGATACTTTGAGTTATCTGAAAACAATGGGAGTGAATGCAATTGAGATAATGCCTTTCAACGAATTTGAAGGAAATGAAAGTTGGGGATATAATCCTGATTACTTTTTATCGCCCGATAAATATTATGGGCCAAAAAATTCATTAAAAGAATTTGTAGATTCTTGTCACAGTAAAGGTATTGCGGTATTGATGGATGTTGCATTAAATCACACAACAGGGCTAAATCCATTGGCGGCTTTATATTGGAACAGTGCAGCTAATCAGCCTGCTGCAAATAATCCTTGGCTAAATGTAACTGCTACTCATCCGTTTAATGTATTCAATGATTTTAACCATGAAAGTTTGCGAACAAGATATTTTACAAGTCGTGTTATAGAGCATTGGTTACAGGAATATAAATTAGACGGTTTCCGGTTCGATCTTTCAAAAGGATTTACGCAAGTAAACTCAGTTGGTAATGTGGGGTTAATGGGACAATATGATTTAAGCCGAATTAATATTTGGAAAAGATATTATGATACAGTTCAATTAAAATCGCCGGGCTCGTATGCAATATTGGAACACTTTGCAGAAAATAGCGAAGAAATTGAATTGTCAAATTATGGAATGTTGCTATGGGGAAATAACACTTATAATTTTCAAGAAGCATCGATGGGTTTTATAAGCAATTCCAATTTTGAAGGTTTTTTACATACATCACGTGGTTGGAATAATCCATACCTCGTTGGTTATATGGAAAGCCATGACGAAGAAAGAATGATGTATAAGAATTTGCAATTCGGAAATAATTCTAATCCTTCTCACAATGTCAGAGATTTAAATACTGCATTGAAAAGAATTGAACTTTGTGCTGGATTTTTTCTTACAGCTCCTGGTCCAAAAATGATTTGGGAATTTGGTGAACTTGGTTATGATTATTCCATTAACACTTGTGTAGATGGTAGCGTCAATAACAACTGCAGATTGGATAAGAAGCCAATTCGTTGGGATTATAAAAATGTGACACAACGAAAAAAACTTTACGATATTTATTCAAGCCTGAATAAGCTTCGGTTTCATCCATGGTATAAAGATGTTTTTATTGCCAACAATATCAATCTTTCTCGAAACCTTGGTGGTGCATTTAAATCAATGACCATCCGTAGTGCTACAGATTCATCTATACTTTGTGTTGTAGGAAATTTTGATGTAAACGCACAAACAAGTTCCTTTACTTTTCCAGTTGTAGGTACTTGGTTTGATTATTTAAGTACAGGAACCCTTACCGCTACTGGTGTTGCGCAGAATATAACATTGCAGCCCGGAGAATTTCATGTTTATTTAAATAGAAATATTAATAATGTAGTTGTGACATCGGTTACTAATAATAATATTCTTGGCAATCAATTGTTGGCTACAGTTTATCCAAATCCAACACAATCAAATTCAATTCTTGATATTGATTTACCACAAACTGGAAAAGTACATGTGGTTTTGCAAAATAATCTTGGCCAAATAATAACAACTATATTTTCGGGAACGCTCAGTCGTGGGAAACACAAACTTTCACTTTTAGATAAAGTTAATAATTATCCTGCTGGAACTTATTTGCTGAAGATAAAGTATCTAAATAAAGAAACAATGATAAAAATAGTACTTCAACAATCTTAAAAATTAGTTATTAATGAGAGAAAAAAAAATACGTTTGAAGACCGCAGAAATAGAAAAACAAAGCCATCTTGATTATTTTAAAATAGCAATTTCGGTTGACTGTGTAATTTTTGGTTATGTTGAAAAAGAATTAAAAGTTCTCTTGATAAAATCTGATATGAAAGAATTTGAAGGGAAGTATTCATTACTTGGAGATTTGGTAAAGCTAGACGAAGATCTTGAGTCTGCTTCTAAAAGAGTATTAAAAGAAAGAACGGGTATGGATGATGTGTATATGGAGCAAGTACAGTCATTTGGCAGTGTTGATCGCCATCCATCGGGCCGTGTAATTACTATTGCTTATTATTCTCTTATTGATATAAAGCATCACAAACTAAAGCTCAGCCACAATGAATTGGACTGGCATCCAGTTAGAAAGGTTAAAAAAATGGCTTTCGATCATAATTTGATTTTAGATGCTTGTCTTAGACGTTTACAACAAAAGGTAATTGAGCATCCGGTAATTTATAATCTTTTACCAGAAAAATTTTCTTTGAGAGAATTGCAAAAATTATATGAAGCTATTCTTGGGGTTCAACTTGATCGTCGAAATTTTAGAAAAAAAATATCTATTAATGACTCACTTATTGATATAAATGAAAAAGAAGTTGATGTATCCCATCGTCCTGGAAAGCTATATAAATTAAAGCCAGAATTCAAAAAGAAAAAAACTTCAAAACATAATTGATTATTTGAACAAAATAAAATTTCTATGTTTAATCGAAAAATATCTGAATGGAAAATAAAATTTGGAGGGGATTAAAATTATGTTAACATTGTGTTCTTAATACACATTTATATTTTTGTTATTTAAACAAAATCGAATTTGAAAATTGATTGCTAAACATTTAATGATTACTTATGTATTTCCAAAAATTAATTAAAGCCGCTGGATTTATTAATCTGCTGCTTGTTGCACATGTTGCTTTAGCTCAAACTAAAGTTGTAACAGGAAAAGTTAGTGATTTAAAAAACGGGTCTGTTCTTCAGGGCGTTTCAGTAGCTGCAAAAGGTAGTAGTAGTGGCACACAGACCGATACTGATGGATTGTTTGTTTTAACTGTTGATAACTCTGTGGTAACTCTTGTTGTTTCTTATGTTGGTTATGCTACGCAGGAAATTTCTATAAATGGTAAATCATCTATTGAAGTTTCAATGGTTGACAACAATGCATCTCTCGGAGAAGTTGTAGTAGTTTCTTACGGAACAAGAAGAAGAGGAGATCTAACAGGATCGGTAACTTCGATTTCATCTAAAAATTTTCAAAAAGGTAATATTGCTTCTTCCGAACAATTATTGCAAGGTAAAGTAGCTGGGTTACAAATAACATCAGGAGGAGGATCGGCAGGAGGTGGAAGTAAAATGCGTATCCGCGGTGGAGCTTCACTAAATGCAAGTAATGATCCTTTGATTGTAATTGATGGTGTACCAGTAGAAGGTAATGGAATTGCTGGTTCGGGCAACTTATTAAATACTATTAATCCAAATGATATAGAATCAATAAGTGTATTGAAAGACGCATCAGCTACAGCCTTGTATGGCTCCAGAGCTTCAAATGGTGTAATTATTATTACCACTAAAAAGGGAACCGATGGCCATGTGAAATTTAATTATAATACCATGGTATCGATGGGTAAAGTAACAGATTTTGTAGAAGTGTTATCTGCCGATGAAATTAGAGCAATTGTTAATGCCAATGCTACTGCTACAGGAAATAATACGTATAAAAATTTATTGGGTACAGCAAATACAGATTGGCAAAAAGAAATTTACCAAACTTCAGTTGGCTTCGATAATTCAATCAGTGCAAGCGGAACCTTGATGAGTAAGCTTCCTTTTCGTGCATCACTTGGTTATTATAATCAATCTGGAATTTTGAAAACAGATGAATTCAATCGATTGTCGACGTCACTTAATTTATCACCTAAGTTTTTAACAGATCATTTAGCTGTAAACCTTTCGTTGAAATATAGTGCTACAGCGAATCAATTTGCCAATGAAGGAGCAGTTGGGTCTGCAGCAGGCTTCGATCCTACTCAAGCAATCAATACGTCAAATAAATATGGCGGCTATTTTGAGTGGTTGAGACCGTCAGATGGACTTCCTATTGGAACAAATGGAGGATCTTCTCAGCCGAATCCTCTTGGGTTATTAAAAATTAGAGATAATCAATCTAATGTAAGTCGGTTAATCGGGAGCTTAAAATTGGATTATAAATTTCATTTTTTCCCAGATTTGCATGTAATGTTAAATTTCGGTATGGATAATTCAAGTGGAAGTGGTAATGACAATATTGACTCTACTTCTGTTACCAATTACAATACTGGAGGAAGAAAGACACACTATGAACAAAAAAAGAAAAACTACTTGGCTGATGTATTCTTATTTTATTCTAAAGAATTAAAAGATATTAATAGTAAAGTGGATGTGTTAGTTGGGCACAGTTATCAGGATTTTTATACTGAAGTATCTAATTTCCCATCTTTGAGTTATAGAAGAATAACAGATTCTAATAATCCATCTAAAAAAGATACAATTGCAGGTTCAGAACCAACGTTTCTTACAGATAAACCACAATTTCGACTTGAATCATATATTGGAAGAGTAAACTTTACATTTGATAATAAATATTTAGTTACAGCATCTGTTCGTCGTGATGCTAGTTCAAAATTTTCTCCAGATAATCGAGTGGGTTATTTTCCTGCTGTAGCAGCAGCCTGGAAACTGAAAGATGAATTTTTTGTAAACACAAATTATGTTTCTGAATTGAAATTAAGGGTAGGATGGGGTATTACTGGTCAGCAAGATGGAATTTCTTATTATCCTTACTTACCAAGGTATGCACAAAGTACCAATACCGCACAATACCAATTTGGAAATACATTCTACAGTTTCCTTCGTCCAGCTGCATATGATTCGAAAATAAAATGGGAAACAACAACAACTTCAAATATTGCCTTAGATTTTGGATTTTTTAATAATCGAATTTCTGGTTCAGTTGATTTATATAAGAAAGAAACAAAAGATTTATTGAGTGTAATTCCTGTAGCACCCGGTTCTAATTTTGATATTACTTTATTAACCAATGTTGGTAATATGGAAAATACTGGTGTTGAGTTAACAGTAAATACTACACCGGTAAAAACAAATGGCATTACTTGGGATTTAGGATTCAATTACACTTATAATAAAACAGAAATTACAAACCTGTTAAAACAACCCGATCCTAATTTCAAAGGGGTTGATGTAAGCGGAATCAGTGGAGGAACAGGAAATAATATCGGCAAATTTGCAGTTGGATATGCGCCATATTCTTATTTTGTTTACAAGCAAGTGTATGATAATGTTACAAAAAAACCGATTGATGGTTTGTACGATGACATAAACAGAGATGGAAGTATTGATGATGCAGATAGATATTTATATAAAAGTCCTTCACCAGATGTTTTAGTTGGCTTTAGTACTCAAGTGAGCTACAAAAAATTCAACATTGGGCTAGCGGGACATGGCGCATTTGGTCAATATTTATATAACAATTTTGCTTCTGCTAACGGCTCTTTACGTAACGTAAATGACCCTCTTAATTTTATTAGAAATCCATCGGCAAGCTATAGGGAAACAGGATTTACCAATAATCGTTACTTGTCCGATTATTACATTGAGAATGCATCCTATTTTCGGTTAGACAACATTAACCTTGGGTATAATTTTGGCAGTGTTTGGAATAATAAAGCATTACTTAGAATTGCTGCCAGTGTGCAAAATGTTTTTGTACTCACTAAATACAGTGGGTTAGATCCTGAAAATGCAAACAGTACTGGGGTTGATAATATTATTTATCCACGCCCAAGAGTTTATTCATTAGGTGTAAATCTTGATTTTTAATTTATTTAAACGATTAAGTTATATGAAAAGCAAAACGATTAAAATATTTTTTCTGGCATTTGTTATAGTAGCTGTAACATCTTGTGCCAAGAAACTGGATTTATTTCCTGTAAATGAACTTACTCCAGAAAAAACTTTTTCAACCGCAGCCGGTTATAAAAGTGTATTAGCAAAAATATACGGAGGACTGTCTATTACTGGTAATGCAGGACCTGCAGGGCAACCAGATATAGCTGGTGGACTTGACGAAGGTTCTCAAGTAGCGTTTATTAGAATGTTTTTTAATTGCCAGGAATTACCAACTGATGAAGCCGTTTGTGCATGGAATGACCAGACAATTAAAGATTTTCACAATATGAAATGGACGAGTGCTGATCCTTTTTTGAAAGGAATTTATGCACGACCAATTTATAATATCACACTTATAAATGAATACTTGCGGGAATCAACAGCAGAGAAACTGGCTTCAAGAAATATTACAGGTAACGATGCTATTGATATAAATAAATCAAGAGCTGAAACTCGTTTTCTTCGCGCATTTAATTATTGGGTAATGTTGGATTTATTTGGTAAGTCAACTTTTATTGATGAATCAAATTTGATTGGAACTGATTTGCCTGGTGAAAAAAGTAAAGTTGAATTATTTGCCTACATTGAAAGTGAACTAAAAGCAATTGATACAGAATTAGCAACTGTAAAAACTATTGAATACGGTAGAGTTGATCAGGGTGCTGCATGGGCTTTACTTGCACGACTTTACTTAAATGCAAAAACTTATATCGGAACAGAAAAAAATACGGAAGCTGTTACTTATGCAAAAAAAGTAATAGCTGCTGGTTATTCGTTGCATTCAAATTATGGCCAATTGTTTATGGCTGATAATGACAAGCGTAAAGACGAATTTATGTTTGCCATCAATTGTGATGGCCTTCGTACACAAGCTTATGGGAATACTACATTTATGGTTCATGCTGCTGCAGGTGCCGATTTTGCAGAATTTGGAGTTGGTGGTGGTTGGTTTGGATACAGAGCAACAAAAGGGTTAGCTGATCTATTCGCAGATTTAACTGGGGGTACTGATAAAAGAGCAATGTTCACCACAAGTGCTTTTGGTACAAGCACTGCACAAATTGCAATCAATGATGTTAGCAATTTCGGTAACGGACTTCATGTAAATAAATTTAGAAATATCCGTTCGGATGGTGGCTCGGTTTCTGACGCCAATAGAACTTTTTCTGATGTTGATTTCCCAGTATTTCGTTTATCAGAAATGTATTTAATTTATGCAGAAGCAGTACTACGAGGTGGAACTGGCGGTGATGCAGCAACTGCATTAAACTACATAAATCTTATAAGAACAAGAGCACATGGCAATGCAAGTGGGAATATTTCTGCAGGGCAATTGGATCTACCATTTATACTTGCTGAAAGAGGAAGAGAATTGTATTGGGAAGGCCATCGTAGAACTGACCTAATCAGATATGGGTTGTTAACATCAGGAACTTATTTATGGCCATGGAAAGGTGGTGTTGCATCTGGAACTTCTGTTGATAGTAAGTATAATATTTTTCCAATACCAGCTGCAAACAGAACAGCAAATCCAAACTTATCTCAAAACACAGGATATTAATCTAAATCAATTTTTAAAATGCTTGATATGAAAAATATAGTAAAACTGATTTCGGGAACTTTCCTTTTTGCATTGGTTTTTTCATCTTGTAAAAAAGATGAAAACCAAGTTTTATTCGAAGGAGGAACAGCTCCTGTTCTTTCTGCTTCGTCAACTGCTGCGTTGATTTTGAAAAAGGAAAATAAAAATAATGTTGCCGTAGTATTCAATTGGACAAATCCAAATTATAAGTTCAATAATGGTGTCAGTTCACAAGATGTTAATTACATTCTTCAAATTGATACTACAGGTAAAAATTTTACCAGTTCTAACATGCAGGAAAAATCGATACCAAAAGATCTTTCCATCTCAATGACCGTAAAAGATATAAATACTTTTTTGGGAAAAATGGAATTGAATGCTGGTGTTCAGTATAATGTTGAAATAAGAATAAAAGCAATGCTTATTAATAATACTGTTCCACTTTATTCAAATGTTTTGAAAATAAAGATGACTCCTTATCTTGATTTTGCAGTTGAACCTCCGGGCACGGAAGCAGGTGGTTATTTGGATGCTGGTTTATGGGTAATTGGAGATTGTTTTGGTTCTCCTAATTGGAATAATCCACTAACAGGTGCTCAACTTACAAATCATAAGTTTACAAGAATTGACTTACTGCATTATCAGTTGATTATTCCTTTTGTTTCTGGCGGAGGGTATAAATTAATTCAAGTTCAAGGAGCTTGGGGTTCTCAATATCATGCAATGGTAGCAGGCGAAGCATTCTCTGGTGATTTTGAAAAAAGAGATGCTGATCCGCAGTTTGCATCACCTGGCGCCGGATTGTATAAGATTGAAGTAAACTTTCAAACTGGTAAGTATAAATTAACCGTACAATAGTCAGTACAATTAAAACACAGAAAATGAAAACTATTTATAAACTTATTTCACTGGTTATTTTTTCAGTATTTATTATTACTGCTTGTACAAAAGTACAAGACTTGACATACCATGAAAATGGCACGGCTGTTACACTTACTGCATCTAAAACTGCAGTAGTTGCAACGCCAGCAGATTCAATAACAAATGTTATTGCTTTTTCGTGGACAAGTCCTAAATACGCGCAAGACTCAAGCTTGTATAAATTCATTTTGGAAATAGATTCTACTGGAAGAAATTTTGCTAAAGAATCAACCAAGATTGTAACCGGAAGTCTTTCTACAACACTTACAGGAAAAGAATTAAACGCTATTTTGCTTAATTATGGATTTTCGTTGGGCGTTCCTTATGCCCTTGATGTAAGAGTAACTTCTTCTTATGGCAATAACAACGAAAGATATCTTTCTAATGTTGTAAAAGTAACAGTAACTCCATACAACGATCCTTCAGTTTTAACAAGTACACAAACTTCAGTTAACTGTGCATTAGCTACTTCTTCAAATTTATCTAATACATTTAATTGGAGTACTGCATTTAACGGATACACAGGAAATGTAACTTATACAATTCAGTATGATTCTACTTCAAAAAACTTTGTTGCTCCAATAGAAATACCAGTTGGAACAAATGTATTTACAAAGTCATTGACTCAGTTTGAAATGAACGAATCTGCTTTGTTTTCGGGAGTGCCCGGAGGTAATGTTGGTAAAGTGGAGTACAGAGTAAAAGCAACTACTGCACAAGGTGCAATATCTTATTCAAATGTGGTTAATGTAACTATATCAAGTTATGTTCCTATTCTTCGATTTTACATGCCGGGTGGTTATCAAGCTGCAACAGGAAACGGTAATAATTGGGATCCTGGTACAGCTCCAGAATTCATTCGCGATATGAGGCCAGCTGCATTAAACAAGTTGTACTACATGTATATTTATTTGCCTGCAAACTCTGAGTTTAAAGTTACACAGGGCCGTTCATGGGATATCAATTATGGCGGTTCTGGTGGAAATTTATCAGCAGGCGGTGCAAATTTTTCTGTTCCAACTTCAGGGTTTTATCGTATTTCAATTGACAGAGTTAATATGAAGTATGACATAAGAGAAGGAAGAATGGGATTTGTTGGTGGCGCAACTGGTGCTGGGTGGAGTCCTTCAAGTTCTTTCCCTAACTATGCACTTGGAAATTCTGCAACAAACTTGTTTGTTGGCCTAACTGATTTTTCTACTGGTGGCTGGAAATTGATTGACCATAACGATTGGAATAATGGAGATATTTCTGCAATGAATGTAAGATCTTATGGTGCAAATGGAGGAAGCGGAAGCACATTGGAAGTTAATGGTGCAAATATGCCAGATATTGCAACAGCGGGCCGTTACAGAGTAATTTGGGATGGTCGTGATGTGAACAATATTAAATATGAAATGAGTGGAGCTACACAAATGAGAGTGGTAGGTAATGGAATGACTGGAGTACCAAATTGGGATCCGGCAGGTAGTCCGCAAATGACTTATGCAGGAAATGGAGTTTGGACACTTACACTTTTATTGGATGCTAATGAAGAAATTAAATTTTTAGCAGGAAATTCGTGGGGGGCATTTGACTACGAGGATAATGGTGCAAGCGGAACGCCTAACACAAGAAAGATTAAATGGGAAGGAGGAAGTAATTTTAGTACACCAAGTGTTGCAGGAAGCTATACAATTACATTGAATGAGAAAACACAAACTGTAACTATTAATTAATAAAAGATAGGTTGTAATTATAACTGCCCTGCATTAGCGGGGCAGTTATAATTATATATAATTTGTACACTTGTTTCATTTTGTTAAGTTATTTAGTTAAAAATATGCTTAACTTACTCTCTAGTTTTATTTAGGAAGTCCAAATCTGATTTTACTATAATTAATGATATACCCATATAGTTAGATTATGTATATCTAAAACTACAAAAAAAACCTGAAAAAGGTGTGGTATTGGGTGTGTTTTCATATTAAAGAAAAAACCCCTACAAAATTCATTGATTTACAACGATTTGTAGAGGTGTTTTTTTCCTTCGTCGGGAAGACAGGATTCGAACCTTCGACCCCCTGGTCCCAAACCAGGTGCGCTACCGGCCTGCGCTACTTCCCGAATTTTATTTTCAACTTTAGGAGCGGTGAGAGAGGGATTCGAACCCTCGGTACAGTTTAACCCGTACGGCAGTTTAGCAAACTACTGGTTTGAGCCACTCACCCATCTCACCAATTCCCTTCTTTCTAAGGGGTGGCAAAAATAAAGATTAATTTGTTTCTGAACGACTTATTTCTCGTTTTTCATAATATTTAATAATTTAGTAGAAATGAATAAGATTAAAAGTTTTATTGAATGGAATGCTTTTGGTGTTTGCACGGCAATCGGTGCTAAAATGGGAATTGCAACCAGCCGTATTCGGCAGTATTTTATTTATACTTCTTTGCTTACAATGGGATCACCCATTATTATTTATTTGGTATTAGTTTTTTGGATGAATATCAAAAAATACATACTTGCAGCAAAACGAAATCCCATTCGCTATCTCTAATTATTGCTAAAAATAACCGTAGTACTGTTTTCAAAAAGATCGTGTTCGGAAGCAATTTTTGTTAATTGAATTGCTTTCAATTCTTCCGCAAAATTTTCTCGGCTGATAATTGCGGCTTTGTTTGTCGATAGAAATTTTTTCAACGAGCCGATCGAATAAAAAACAGGAATTCTTTTTGGAAGATAATAGGTAAACGACGGATGAAAAATTTGGTAAGCAACAATCTTATCTTGTTTTTTTAAAACTTCAATTGTTTTTGTCATTGGGTTTTGTTTGTAAATTTTAGGATAAGCCCAATGAAGCAATAATAAATTGAAAAAAAAGTAAGAACAAAATAAAACAACAATTGCTTTTTTGAAATTTTTTTGAATTGAAAATACCAACGCTAAAATAGCGCCAACACTCAGTATTAGAAAAACGAATGCAGTGTTTTGTAAACCGATTGTTGCTGTTTCGTTTTTTATTCCAAAATAAGCAGCAATTGGAAATGCAATGTTGATGATGGCGAGAATTACAAAAGGGTAGCGTTTAATATTTTTATTATTTCTCCAAACGGATGCAATAAATGAACCCAATATTATTGCTACAAATGGATAACAGGGCATTGGATAGTTGGGAAGTTTGGTTCCGGAAATACAATAAAAAACAGTAAAAACAGCAACTACGCAAATTGATAATTTCAGCAAAGAATTATCAAATCGTTGTTTGAAATTTTTTACAGCTTCACTAATAAAAATGGAAGCGGGTAATAATCCCATCAAAATAAAAATGGGAATAATAATGAAAAGTCCGCCGTGACCTTCCATCGGCGAAGAAAATCTTTCCAAATTATTTTCTATAAAGAAACCTTTTGTCCACGCACCTTTCGTGGCTTGATGCACCAAAAAATACCAAGGCGCTGCAACCGCAAACATTACAATTGCAGCAGCTAATATTTTCAACGAAAAAATTTCTTTTAATTTTCTTTCCCAACAAAGCCATAAAAAAATTGACAAAGCTGGTAACAAAATTGCAACCGGACCTTTGGCTAAAATTCCTAATCCAAAAGCAATTGCTGCAACGAATAAATAGTACATTTTTTTTTCTTGAAAAAAAACAAAACTGCAAAAAAGAGAAATGGTATTAAATAAAATCAAATACGGATCAGGAACTGACATTCGAAATTGAAACAGAAAATGAGAAGAAGAAAGTAAAATCAAACAGCTAATAAATGCAATCAATTTCGAAATGTACTTTTTTACAAAAACATAAAGTACAAGAATGGCTAAAACCCCCGCCAGTGTAGAAAAAAAACGTGCACCCCATTCGGAAATTCCGAAAATTTTAAATCCGGCAAACATGAAATAATAATGAAGTGGTGGTTTTAGTGTGCGCAATTCTCCATTGAAAGTGGGAACAATCCAGTTATTGTTTTCATACATTTCTCGTGCACATTCTGCATTGCGTACTTCATCATAAATCCAAAGTGGTGTTTCTCCCAATCCTGGAATTAATAAAATGCAAGAAAGTAAAACCAAGATTAAAAAAAACGATTCGCGTTGTTTCATTTTACAACCAATTGAGATGAATATTTCTTATTCCTTCTTCACTTATTTTTTTTCGAATTGCATCTATTTGTATTTTCTGGTTTTGAATTTTGGATTCATGTGTTTCTGCATAAAGGTTGTCAAAAAACAAATAAGTTTTTGTGTCAATTATTTTTGTCAATATTTCCGTTTCGGCACCTTCCACATCCAATTTAATTACATTTATTTTTTTATTTAATTGATTAATAAACTTAATTAAATCTATCACTTCAATTTCTACAGCAAACTCGGAAGCAACATTTATTTTTTCAATTACTATTGAAGAACTTACTGTAAAAGCAAGTTCGTTTTCAATTTTATTTTTATGTTGATAAAGCAATGTTTTTGTATTTCTGTCCCAAACACCTTTTTGAAAAATAGTTACATTTTTTGTTTTTTCAAATCGTTTGGAAAGTATTGAAAAAGCAAGCGGGTCGGGTTCGAACGCATAAACAGTTGCACCAGTTTTTGCAAATTTATTTGTGATATCACCAACATTTGCACCGCAGTCAATAACAATCGAATCTTGATTTAATTTTTTTAATATGGGGATTAATTTTAGATAAGAAAGCCACAAAGCAATTTTATTTAAAAAAAATCTTTTTAAAAGTTGATAGCGCATTCGTTTATTTTTCTTTAAGCGGATCATTAAATACAAAATACAAACCACCAATGGATGCAATCAAATTGGAAAGATAAAAAAGCAGGCTGATGATGATCCCAATATGCATGTCGATTCCAAAATAATTTGCGCAACTCATAAATACAACTTCCCTTGTTCCCAAGCCACCACCCAAAGAAATTGGTAATACGGAAACAACCGATGCGATGAGAAAAATAAAAACCCATTCGCTTTGTAAAAGCGGAAGATGAAGAGAAAGCATAATGCTGTAAATCGCAAACAACATCATGAGTTGTACTGCAATTCCCCAAATAAATGTGTGGAAAAGTCCACTCAAAAAATCTTTTAAAAAATAACGAACAACGATGTAAAGCCCGCAAATACAGCCAAGGGCAATTGCAAAAAGAAATGCAATATGATTATTATTTTTTAAAACTATTAATCCATAAACTGCTAAAAATAAATTTAACGCAAGTAAGCCGCTGAAGCGATCTAACAATACGGCAGTAGTTATTTTTTTATACGAAGCAATTTTTTTTCTTGCCAATAAAATTACTTTGTATGCGTCGCCGCTAATTGAACCCGGAAGAAATAAATTGTAAAACATTCCCAACCAATAAAGTTTTATGTTTTGAAATTGAGAAATAGAAAGTGTAATGTTTTTAAAATAAATATTGAGACGAAAAGAAGCGAATAGTTTTCCCAGTGCAAAAAAGAATATAGCAAAGGAAAGCCACCACCAATTGGCTTTCTGTAATGCCGTGGCTATTTCGGAAAAATTAATTTTAAGCGAAATATACCAAAAGCAAATTAGTGTTACAGTTACTTTTGCAACGAATTGTAGTAACTTTCTTGCCGAGGTTTTGTTTTTGGATACGGATTCGTTCATTCGAGGTTACCTTTTTTTAAAAGAAAAAATAATTTCGATTAATATATTGTTTATGCAAATAAAAACAAATAGATGATAAAAAAAATTTACATTTTTTGGTTTCTTTTTCTGTTGCAATTATTTTTTCATCCAATAGATAATTTGTTTGCAAATGAAACTGTGAATACGAAAGATAAAAATAGCACACAAAAAATTGAATTTAATATTCGTTGGTTTGCGTATGATTTTGCAATACACAACCCAATTGAAACTGGTCAACTTTTTCCGCCAAACATGCGCCTTCGGCCAGTAAAATCGGAGCAAACTTCCAGCTTGAATTATCATTGGAAACAAGGATTGAAAACCGAAGATGCAGTTTACAAGCAGTTTGTAACTGTTGCTGAAGCAGTGCAAAATTTTACAAAAGGTAATTATGAGTTTTCCATTACTTGGAATGCTGCAGTTCGAATTTACGTCGATGGAAAATTGGTTTTTGACGAATGGAATTCTTCAATACAAAAATCCGAAAAACCACTCAACAGAAAAATAAAATTGGAATTAAAAGAAGTGCAGCATCTATTAATTGAACATGTTGCTACCAACGAAATAGCTTCCCTTTGTGTTTCAATAAAAAAAATAGACTAGAACGAATTAACGACTATTTGCGTCGTTCATTCTTATCTGTCTTCCTTTAAATTTTTTACCATCAAGAGCGCGAATCATTTGATTGGATGAACTCTTTTCAATTTCAACCCAACTATTCATTTCTTTCATATCAATTCTTCCCAACACATCTTTGCGCAGTTCGCTCATATCTAAAATGAATTGTAAAAAACTTGCTTTGTAAAAACCATCCTTGGTGCCAAGGTTTACAAAAAGTCGTGCATAATCGCCACCGCCTTCAAAATTTCTGCCGGAAGTATCGCGGAAAGATTTTCTATCTCTATCTCTGTTATTGTCCGATCTTTTTGATCTTGAATTTGGGTCGTTTCGTGAAAATGATTTTTCGCGAATATTTAAATCTTCTGCATTTTCATAATATTTCAAAAAACGATCAAACTCCATGGCGGCCACTCTTTTTAAAACTTCTTCTTTGCTCACATTCGAAAATTTTTCTTGCAGCATCGGAAGATAAGTTTCGTATTTTCCGTGGCTCACATCTGTTTGCATTAATTTATCCATGAAAGAAAAAAACTGTTTTCTGCAAACATCAATTCCTTGCGGAATATCCATTTTATGAAATGGAACTTGCGTTAATCTTTCCAATTGTTTTATTCTTCCACTTTCTCTGCTGTGAATAATGCTCATGCACACACCTGTCTTTCCCGCTCTTCCTGTTCTTCCACTGCGATGGGTGTACACTTCCATATCGTCCGGTAATTCGTAATTGATAACATGAGTAATTCCTTGCACATCAATTCCACGTGCTGCAACATCGGTTGCAATTAAAAGTTGTAAAGTTTTATCGCGAAATTCTCCCATTACTTTATCGCGTTGGCCTTGGGTTAAATCGCCGTGCAATGCATCAATGTCGTATCCTTCTCTGGTTAATTGACCAGCAATTTTTTGTGCATCGGCTTTTGTTCTTGTAAAAATAATTCCATAAATGCCGGGGTTAAAATCAATCAATCTTTTTAATGCGGCATAACGGTGTTGCGAGGAGGCAATATAAAATTGATGATCAATACTTAAGTTGGCGGTATTCACTTTTCCAACGGTAATTTCTACCGGTTGGTTCATATATTTTTTGCTAACTTTTTTTATTTCCGGTGGCATGGTTGCGCTAAAAAGCCAAGTGCTGTCTCGGTTCGGTGTATTTTTAAGAATAAATTCAATATCATCCTGAAATCCCATATTCAACATTTCATCGGCTTCGTCGAGCACCACATATTTTATTTGAGCCAAGTTGATTGCTTTTCTTTCGATGAGGTCAATTAATCGACCAGGAGTAGCTGCTACAATTTGCACCCCTCTTCTTAATTGACTTATTTGAGTACTAATGGGCGCACCGCCATATACGGCAAGCACTTGCATTGCCGGTAAAAATTTTTTGAATAGATTGATTTCATTTACTATTTGCATACACAGTTCTCGTGTGGGGCAAACAATTAATGCTTGTGGAAATTTTTGACTGCTTTCCACCAATTGTAATAGCGGTAAGCCAAATGCGGCAGTTTTTCCTGTACCTGTTTGTGCAAGCCCCACCATATCTTTTGTACCGCTTAAAAGTACCGGAATTGATTTTTCCTGAATAGGTGTTGGGGTTTTAAAACCAAGGGCGTCGGTTGCTTGAACTAAACGATTATCGAGCCCTAATTGCGCAAAAGTCATAATGGGAAATTTTCGCGAAGGTACTATAATTCAATGGTGTTGTTGGTTTTATTTGATTGGGTGGTTGATACTGCTCACTTCGAGAACCTCAGTGAACATTACAGTAAAGGTGGCTGAGGCTCCCGAAGTCAACTTTATTTTTTAAAAAGAGAAGTCTTAAATTAATTTTTTTTATATTCACATATAAATTTTTATTAAATGAAAAACATCGTAACCAAACTATTATTGCTTACCGCAATTTGTTTTACACAAATAGCACAAGCGCAAGATATAACTGTTGCAAGCGGTACCGATTTGTTTATTACATCGGGCGATATATTTCATGTAAATGGTCTAACGCTTACGCCTTCTGCAAATTTTACCATGAACAATATTAATATTACCAAAAATGCAACGGTTAGTAATTCAACTTTAAATACGTATGTGTCGCGTGTTTATTTGTTAAATGCAACTAGTAATGCTTATTCGGGTACCGTGCGCATCGATTATGCAGATGGAGAGTTGAATAGTTTAACAGAAGCAACTCTTGCTGTTAATGTGCACAATGGAACAGCTTGGGCCGGCGTTACCAGCACAACCAATGAAACTACCGCCAATTATGTTGTAAGCAATTCCGTTTCCGGTTTAGCATTAAGAGAGTTAACATTAGCTGCAACTGCACACCCGCTACCAGTAAATTGGCTATCATTTACGGCTACCAAACAAGGTAAAAAAGTAATGCTCAACTGGGCTACTGCAAGTGAAATAAATAGTAAAGACTTTACAGCGCAGCATAGTGCCAACTCTACTACTTGGAGCAATTTAGGAACCGTAGCTGCCGCAGGTAATAGCAATACAATTAAGAATTATAGTCATTTACACAGCTTGCCACTGAAAAATTATAACTACTATCGTATTCTTCAAAAAGATTTGGATGGTAAATACAGCTACAGCGAAGTGCGATCTGTAAAGTTTGACGAAGTAGGAGGATTTAGTGTATATAATCCGGTTAAAAACGGCAATCTACAATTGAGTGTTGGAAACATGCAAACAAATACACAAAATTTATTCAACTTGTTTACTGCCAATGGTAAGTTGATTTGGACAAAAGAATTTGCTGCAGGTGCACATAATATTGATGTGAGTGGTTTAGCAAAGGGAGTATATATTTTAAAAGCAGGAGAAAGTACAAAGCAAATAGTAATAGAGTAATCGGTTTCGATTTTTTTAATATTAAAAAGAAGAAAATTTATTTTCTTCTTTTTTTTTGTTGAAACATTTAATAAAAAAAAATAAAAATTAAACCTTGTCAGTTTAAAGTCATCCCCTTACCTTTGCACTCCCAATAAAAAATTGGGTATTTCAAATGTCGCAACGAATCAGAATAAAATTACAATCTTACGATCATAGCTTGTTAGACAAGTCAACAGAAAAAATCGTAAAAACCGTTCGTAGTACGGGCGCAGTAGTAACCGGACCAATTCCATTACCTACGCGTCAGAAAATATTTACCGTATTGCGTTCGCCGCATGTAAACAAAAAAAGTCGTGAACAATTTCAGTTAGCAACGCATAAGCGTTTGCTAGATATTCACACAACATCGAGTAGAACAGTAGATGCACTTAGTAAAATAGATTTACCAAGTGGGGTGGAAGTGGAGATAAAAGCGTAATTGAATTAGTTCTTATAATTTTTTTATTGTCACCTCTCAATTTTTCGTTTGAGACGAAGAAAAAAAGAGCGCTGATTTTTTAAATAAAACAAGCCATTCAGGGTTTGTTTACCATCGGTACTTCCCGAAAAAGGAAAAGGTCGTTGGCAAACGGGGATTGAAATTGCGCATTGCGCAATTGTCCCAATAATCCTGTAGGCACAAATTGGTTAACATGAAAGGTATTATTGGGAAAAAAATTGGGATGACCAGTATTTTTGATTCCACCGGAAAACAAACTGCTTGTACTATTATTGAAGCAGGTCCATGTGTGGTTACACAGGTAAGAACTCCCGAAACAGACGGCTACAGTGCACTTCAACTTTCCTTCGGAGAAAAAGGCGAAAAACAATCTAATCAATCCGAAAAAAACCATTTTTCTAAAGCAAGTACTTCTCCTAAACGATTTCTAACTGAGTTTAGAAATTTTGCCATTTCAAAAAATCTTGGCGAATCTATTACTGTTGACATTTTTGCCGAAGGTGATACAGTAAGTGTCGTAGGTACTACAAAAGGAAAAGGTTTTCAAGGTGTGGTAAAGCGTCACGGATTTCATGGAGTTGGTCAGCAATCACATGGTCAGCACGATCGTCAACGTGCACCGGGTTCATTGGGTAACTCGTCCGATGCAAGCCGTGTAATGAAAGGAATGCGCATGGCGGGTCGTACAGGAACCGATCGTGTAAAGATGAAAGGATTAAAAGTGGTAAAGATTTTTGCTGAAAAAAATTATATATTAATAAGCGGGTCTGTTCCGGGTTACAACGGTTCAGTCGTTTTAATACAGAAGTAATATGCAAGTTGATATTTTAAATATTAAAGGCGAAAAAACGGGTAGGTCAATTGAACTTCCAGAAGAAATTTTTGGAATTGATCCTAACAATCATGTTGTTTACTTAGCAGTAAAACAATACCGTGGAGCTCAACGCCAAGGAACACACAAAGTAAAAACAAGAGCCGAAGTTCAAGGTGCAAGTAGAAAATTGCACAAACAAAAAGGAACTGGCGGAAGTCGTAAGGGTAATATTCGTAACCCATTATACAAAGGTGGTGGTACAGTATTTGGACCCAAACCGCATGGCTACGATTTCAAGCTGAACCGCAAGGAAAAAGATTTAGCAAAAATGTCGGCATTGGCTTACAAAGCAACAGAGAATGCAATCATTGTTGTTGAAGATTTTAATTATGAAACTCCAAAAGCGAAGAGTTTTTCTAATATGCTTTCAAATTTGAAAGTTGCAGATAAGAAAACAATGTTTGTAATGCCAGAGTATAATGATAATGTGTATTTGAGTTTTCGCAACATTCCTGCCGTTAACGGTTGTTTATTGAGCGATATAAATACATACGATTTAGTAAATGCAGATGTACTTGTGTTGACAGAAAGTGCTGCAAAGATTTTTTCTGAAGAAAATGTAGAAGCGTAATAAAATTTTAAAAGTAGAACGATGAAATTTTCTGATATATTAATAAAACCAATTTTAAGTGAAAAGGCAAATGCACAGCAAGATAAATTGCGTCGTTATGCTTTTCGTGTAGCTAAAAAAGCAAACAAATTGGAAATTAAAAAAGCGGTTGAAAGTTTTTATGGCGTTAGCGTTGTAAATGTAAATACAGCAGTAGCTCCAACAAAAACAAAATCAAAGCAAACTAAAACAGGTATTGTAACCGGTAAAAAATCAGGTTATAAAAAAGCATTTGTAACAGTTGCGGCTGGCGAAACAATTGATTTTTATTCAAACATTTAATTATAGCAAGCGAAGCTGAAAAATTCGCACATAAAAAAAGGAAGAATGGCACTAAGAAAATTTAAACCAGTTACAGCGGGAACAAGATGGAGAATAGGTAATGCTTACGCTGAAATTACAACTAATAAACCAGAAAAATCTTTACTGGAAACAAAAAAAAGAACGGGTGGTCGTAATTCATCTGGTCACTTAAGCATGCGATATATCGGTGGTGGTCACAAACAGAAATATCGTGTTATTGATTTTAAGAGAAACAAAAAAGATATTGAAGCAACTGTCGTTTCAATTGAATATGATCCAAATCGTACTTCGTTTATCGCATTGCTTGAATATACGGATGGTGTAAAAACTTACATCATTGCTCCGCAAGGATTAACAGTGGGAATGAAAGTAATAAGCGGTGAAAATGTAAGCCCTGAAATTGGAAATTGTTTGCAATTGAAAAATATGCCTTTGGGAACAATGGTTCATAATATCGAAATGCAACCTGGGCAAGGTGGAAAAATTGCGAGAAGTGCTGGTTCTTCTGCACAACTTTCAAATAAGGAAGAAAAATATGCAATATTGAAAATGCCAAGTGGTGAATTGCGTAAAATATTAATTAATTGCTTTGCAACTGTTGGAGTTGTTGGAAACAGCGATCATAGTTTGGAAAGAATGGGAAAAGCTGGTCGTAACAGATGGAAAGGTATTCGTCCTCGTACGCGTGGTGTAGCTATGAACCCAGTAGATCATCCAATGGGTGGTGGAGAAGGTAAGGCATCGGGCGGTCATCCAAGAAGTCGTACGGGTAAATATGCCAAAGGACAAAAAACAAGAACTGTAGGTAAAGGAAGCGACAAGTTGATTATTCAAAGAAAAAACGGAAGTAAGTTAAAAAAATAAGCAAACAGTAATTGTAAATTCAATTCATAAAAACAAACGGAACAAATGGCTCGTTCAATTAAAAAAGGTCCTTATATCGCAACACATCTCGAAAAAAAGGTGTTAGCAGTAAATGAAGGGAAAACTAAAAAAGCAGTTATCAAAACTTGGAGTAGAAGATCAACCATCTCTCCGGATTTTGTTGGGCACACATTTGCAGTACACAACGGCAATAAGTTTATTCCAGTTTATGTAACTGAATTTATGGTAGGACATAAGTTGGGCGAATTTGCACCAACGCGTCATTTCAAAGGTCATTCAAGTAAAAAAGTAGTAGCATAAAATTTTGCATTAAGCAAAAAAAGAAATAAATAATAATGGAAGCAATAGCAAAATTGAACAATTACCCAACATCGCCACGAAAAATGCGATTGCTGGCAGATTTAATTCGCGGAGAAAAAGTGGGAAAAGTATTGGCTATTTTAGAACACAGTACCAAACATCCTGCAATACCACTTCGCAAGTTGGTTTTAAGTGCCATCAGCAATTGGAAACAGAAAAATGAAGGAGGAGATGAGGATCAATTAATTGTGAAAACAATAATGGTGGATGGTGCAAGAACCATTAAGCGTATGCGTCCGGCACCACAAGGTCGCGGGTACAAAATTCGCAAAAGAAGCAATCACGTTACTTTATCGGTAGATGTGAAAACAATTAAAGCTAAAAAAGAAGCAGCAACAGTAATTGAAGAAGTTTCTACTCCTGCAGTAGAAGTGAAAGCGAAAAAAGTTGCTACTAAAAAAACATCAACTAAAAAAAACACTAAAGCATAACCACTAATTATGGGTCAAAAAGCAAATCCGATTGGTAATAGGTTAGGAATCATCCGTGGATGGGATTCTAACTGGTTCAGCAATAAAAAGAATTTCGCTGCCAAGTTGATTGAGGACACAAAAATCAGAGCATATTTGAATGCGCGAATCAACAAGGGGGGTATTTCTAAAATTGTAATTGAAAGAACACTGGGTAAACTAATTGTTACAATTCACACTTCAAAGCCAGGTATCATTATTGGTAAAGGTGGCGGCGAAGTAGATAGAATCAAAGAAGAATTAAAAAAGTTGACGGACAAAGATGATGTTCAAATTAATATTCTTGAAATTCGCCGTCCGGAGTTGGATGCGATGATTGTTGCCGACAATATTGCACGTCAAATTGAAAACAGAATCAATTTTAAAAGAGCAATAAAATTAGCAATCGCTTCTACACTAAGAATGGGTGCTGATGGAATAAAAGTAAAAGTTAGTGGAAGATTGGGTGGAGCAGAAATAGCACGGAGTGAAGAAATAAAACAAGGAAGAGTTCCATTGCACACTTTTAGAATGGATATTGATTATGCCAATGTTTTTGCACTTACAGTTTATGGAAAAATTGGTATTAAAGTTTGGATTTGTAAAGGGGAAGTGTTATCAAAAAGAGATTTGAATCCAAATTTTGTAAGTGGTAAAAATGAAGGTGGTGGCGAAAGAAATGAAAGAAGAGATCACCGTCAAGATGATCGACGTAACGACAGACGTGGCGGAGATAGAAGAGGTGGAGAAAGACAGAGATAAAAAATTTATTAACAAGATAATTAGATTTCAGATTATCAAATTGAAATAAAATGTTACAACCGAAAAGGACAAAGCACAGGAAGATGCAAAAGGGCAAAATGAAAGGCAATGCCAAACGTGGAGCCGTTATCTCTTTTGGTTCTTATGGACTAAAAGCAATGGACGAACATTGGATTACGGATCGTCAAATTGAAGCAGCTCGTCAAGCATTAACCCGTCACATGAAGCGTGAAGGAAATGTGTGGATTCGTATTTTTCCTGACAAACCTATTACACGCAAACCTGCAGAAGTAAGGATGGGTAAAGGAAAAGGAAACTTGGAATTTTGGGCAGCTGTTATAAAGCCGGGTCGTATTCTTTTTGAAGTAGATGGTGTTTCAGAACAAGTTGCAAAAGAATCTTTACAGTTGGCAGCAGGAAAATTACCAATCAAAACAAAATTTATCATTCGTAGAGATTTGGTTTCTTAATCAATAAAAGAAAAAAAAGACGGAACATGTCAAAGAAAGTAGATAATATAAAAAGCATTCAAGGGTTAACAGAAGTTGACTTGAAAGCTCGAATTCAAGAAGATGAATTGCGCATGAAAAAATTGCTATTCGCACATGCTGTTTCTCCATTGGAAAATCCGATGACTATTCGCGGACTTCGTCAGGAAATAGCACGATTGAAAACAGAATTGAGAAAAAAAGAACTTGGTTTATAAACAGCGTTAAAAACTGAAAGATGTTAGAAAGAAATTTAAGAAAAACGAAAACAGGTGTTGTTACAAGCAACAAGATGACTAAAACCATCACGATTGCAGTGGAAAGAAAAGTGAAACATCCTATTTATGGAAAGTTTGTAAAAAAAACTACAAAGTTTCATGCACACGATGAAAAGAACGAGTGCAGCATTGGCGACACAGTAAAAATTATGGAGAGCCGTCCATTAAGTAAAACCAAGCGTTGGAGACTAGTAGAAATATTAGAAAAAGTGAAATAATTAAATAGCAATTGCTATTGTAAAAAACGAGAATAACAATGCTGTTGAAAAGCAGCTCAAAGTGAAAATATATGATTCAACAAGAAAGCCGATTAAATGTTGCTGATAACAGCGGTGCCAAAGAAGTGTTGTGTATTCGTGTATTGGGAAATAGTGGCCAGCGTTATGCAGGTATTGGTGACAAAATTGTTGTAACCGTAAAAGATGCCATACCTGCGGGAGGCATAAAAAAAGGAACGGTTGCTAAAGCAGTTATTGTTCGTACTACAAGTAAAATGCGTAGAAAAGACGGATCTTATATTCGCTTTGACGATAATGCTGTTGTGTTATTAAATACATCAGACGAGCCAAGAGGCACACGTATTTTTGGACCAGTAGCTCGTGAACTTCGCGATAAAGGTTATATGAAAATAATTTCATTAGCACCGGAAGTTCTATAAATTGATAAAAAAGGGAACCTTATTAAAGATAAAAAATGAAAACAAGATTTAAAGCAAAATTCAACATCAGAAAAGGTGATAACGTAGTAGTTATAGCCGGAGATGATAAGGATAGAACAAAACCAAGAGTTGTAAAACAAGTAATGGTTGATTCTAAAAAAGTACTTGTAGAAGGTGTAAATATTATCACTAAGCATTTAAAACCAAGTGCGCAAAATACAAAAGGTGGTATTGTAAAAAAAGAAGCACCTATTCATATCAGCAATGTAATGTTGTGGGATGCAAAAGCAAAAGCACCTGCTAAAGTAAAGCGTGTAAGAGAAAACGGAAAAACATTGCGTGTTTCTAAAAAAACAGGAGAAAAAATTTAATTATGAGTACAGTAGCATATAAGCCAAGATTAGCCACAAAGTACAAAGCTGAAGTGGTTCCGGCATTGATGAAAAAATTTGGTTACAGTAGTGTAATGGAAGCACCCAAATTGGAAAAAATTTGTGTAAACCGTGGAGTAAACGGTGCAGTTACCGATAAAAAATTAGTAGATATTGCAATTGATGAATTAACAAACATCACTGGTCAAAAAGCAATTGCAACCATGTCTAAAAAAGACATTTCTAATTTCAAATTGCGTAAGCATATTCCGATTGGTGCAAGAGTTACTTTGCGCGGAGCTAAGATGTATGAATTTCTTGATAGATTTATTGCAGTTGCCTTACCACGGGTAAGAGATTTCAAAGGTGTAAATGAAAAATCATTTGACGGAAGAGGAAATTTCACTGTAGGAATTACAGAGCAAATTATTTTTCCTGAAATAAATATCGACAAAGTAAATCGCATTACTGGGATGGATATCACTTTTGTTACCTCTGCAGGAAACGATAACGAAGCTTACGAATTGTTGAAAGAATTAGGGATGCCTTTTAGCAATGCTAAAAAAACTATAAACTAAAAAATAATTAATTACTATGGCTAAAACCTCAGTAAAAGCAAGGCAGAAAAAACGCGAGAAAATGGTAGCACAATATGCCGAAAAACGCAAAGCATTAAAATTAGCTGGCGATTTTAAAGCTTTGGATGAACTACCAAAAAATTCTTCGAAAACACGATTGAAAAATCGTTGCCAAGTTAGTGGTCGTCCAAGAGGATTTGTTCGCTACTTTGGACTTTCAAGAATTGCCTTGCGCGATATGGCGTTAGACGGAAAAATTCCAGGACTTAAAAAAGCAAGCTGGTAAAAAAACTGAATTGTAATTTGAATTTACAATGCAGCAAACAAAATTTTGAACTGATTAATTTTTATAAAATGGTAACAGATCCAATAGCAGATTTTCTTACAAGAATTCGTAATGCACAAATGGCCGGCCATCGCATTGTGGAAATTCCTGCTTCTAACTTAAAAAGACGGATGACGGAAATTCTGTACAATCAAGGTTATATTCTTAAGTACAAATTTGAAGAAGACAAAAAGCAAGGTGTAATTAAAATTGCATTGAAGTACGACACATTAACGAAACAACCGGCTATTCAAAGTTTGGAAAGAGTTAGTCGTCCGGGGTTGAGAGCATATTCCAAGCCTGCCGACTTTCGTAGAGTGAAAAGTGGTTTGGGCGTTGCAATCGTGTCCACTTCAAAAGGAGTGATGACAGATAAAGATGCAAAAGTGCAAAACGTAGGTGGCGAAGTACTTTGTTATATATATTAAAAAAAAGAAATTGTTGTTGATACATTAAGCAGAACTATACTAAGCTGACCGGTCAACAACAGAATAATAAACAGATAAAATAAATTGAACTATGTCTCGTATAGGTAAAAAACCAATTACAATTCCAGCAGGTGTTTCTATTACAGTTGGTACTGATTTGGCAGTAACTGTAAAAGGTCCAAAAGGACAATTAGTACAAGCCATTGATCGCGATATTAAAATAGAAGTTAAAGATGGTGAAGTAAACGTAATTCGCCCAACCGATCAAATTCGTCATCGTGCAATGCATGGATTGTATCGTGCATTAATTGCAAACATGGTAGAAGGTGTAACCGTAGGGTTTAAAAAGAATCTTGAATTAATTGGTGTTGGATTTAAAGCAAGTCACCAAGGAAATTTGTTAGATCTTTCTTTAGGGTTTTCGCACAATATTATATTTGAAATTCCAAAAGAATTGAAAGTAGAAGCCGTAACAGAAAAAGGACAGAATCCTAAAATTTTATTAGAAGGAATCGATTGTCAATTGTTAGGTCAAGTTGCTGCAAAGATTCGTGGATTGCGTAAACCAGAGCCGTACAAAGGAAAAGGTGTTCGTTACATCGGTGAGTTTGTTCGTAGAAAAGCAGGTAAAGCAGCAGGTAAATAAAATTAGATTCGATTAATAAATCAAGAATTCGTTTCCTGGCAGAATCAGGAAAATAAATAAAAAGAAAATGAAGTCTAAAGTTAAAACAGAAAGAAGGCAAAATATCCGTTTTGGAATCAGAAAAAAAGTTAGCGGAGTTGCAGCAAGACCAAGATTATCGATTTTCAGAAGCAATAGCGACATCTATGCACAATTAATAGATGATGTAAAAGGTGAAACAATTGCTGCTGCATCTTCAAGAGATAAAGCTATTGTTGCACAAACAGGAACTAAAGTAGAAAAAAGCAAATTAGTTGGTGGAGCTATTGCGCTAAAAGCTATTGAACTTGGGTTGAAAGATGTTGTATTTGATAGAGGAGGTTATTTGTATCACGGTCGTGTAAAAGCGTTGGCAGAAGCTGCAAGAGAAGCTGGACTTAATTTCTAAAATTGCATTAATAAAAAATTTAAATCCGAAATAATTAAATGGCAAACGTTAATTTAAATAGAGTAAAACCAGGCGACTTGGAATTGAAAGACAAAGTTGTATCAATAAACCGAGTTGTAAAAACAACAAAAGGTGGTCGTACATTTAGTTTTTCTGCACTAGTAGTTGTAGGAAATGGAAACGGAATAGTTGGGCATGGGATGGGAAAAGCAAAAGAAGTACAAGCTGCTATTACAAAAGGAATTGAGGATGCAAAAAAGAATTTGATTAAGGTTCCAGTAAGTAAAGGAACAATTCCACACGATCAATTGGCAAAAGCTGGAGCTGCAAAAGTTTTAATAAAACCTGCTGCACATGGTACAGGAGTAATTGCCGGAGGAAGTATGCGTGCTGTATTAGAAAGTGTTGGTATTACAGACGTGTTAGCAAAATCGTTAGGATCTGCTAATCCTCATAATGTGGTGAAAGCAACTTTTAATGCACTTGCATTATTGCGCGAACCAATTCAATTTGCAAAAACAAGAACAATAGGATTGAAGAAAGTATTTAACGGATAAATTGATCAACAACAAAAGCGGAGAAATGAAAAAGATAAAAATCACACTAGTAAAAAGTCCGATTGATAGACCAGAACGTCAAAAACTTACATTGAAAGCATTGGGTTTAAATAAAGCAAATGCTTCAAGAGAAGTAGAAGCCACTCCCCAAATTTTGGGAATGGTGCGTAAAGTAACTCACATGGTAAAAGTGGAAGAGCTATAAAAAATTATTAAATAAAAAGCGAGCTCCGTATTTTTAAAAAAATCGCTTTCGGAGCGTTAAGTTTAAAATAAAAGCAAAATGAAACTACACGAATTAAGACCTGCAAAAGGTGCCGTAAAAAAAGAAAAAAGAATTGGCCGTGGTGAAGCATCAGGCCATGGTGGTACATCTACAAAAGGAAATAAAGGTGGACAAAGCCGTGCCGGTTACAAAAGAAAAATGGCGCACGAAGGAGGCCAAATGCCTATTCAACGTCGTGTTCCAAAACGCGGATTTACAAATATTCGTAGAATTGAATACAAAGTTTTCAATCTTGGACAAGTTGATCATTTGGTAGAAAAATATAAATTGACAGAATTTTCAATGGAAAATTTATACATCAATGGATTAGTAAGTCAAAATGATCGTGTGAAATTGTTGGGTAATGGCGAAATAAAATCGAAAGTAAATTTCAAAGTGAACGCAGCGAGTGATAAAGCCAAAGCAGCAATTGAAGCAGTTGGCGGAAAGGTAGAATTGGTAAAGTAATTTTTAGTAATTTGCAACGGCGCATTTTACTATGCGTCTTTTTTGTTTAAAGCTTAAAAATATTTCAACATTCGTGAAAAAATTTATACAAACACTAAAAAATATTTGGACTATCGAAGAACTTCGTAACAAGATAGTTTTTACAATATTGTTGATTTTAATTTATCGGATAGGTGCACATATTGTATTGCCCGGTATTGATGCCAATGTTATCGACGAACAAATGGCGGGTGCAAAAAAAGGTGTGTTAGGTTTTATTGACACATTTGCTGGTGGCGCTTTTTCTCAAGCTTCCATTTTTGCATTGGGAATCATGCCTTATATTTCTGCATCTATTTTCATTCAATTGATGACCGTAATGGTTCCTCAAATGCAAAAAGTGCAAAAAGAAGGAGATAGTGGTCGCAAAAAAATTAATCAATGGACACGCTATCTTACTGTAGCTATTACCTTGGTACAAGCTTCTGCTTATGTTGCGTTCCTTCGTCAAATGACACAACAAGGTGGGTTGATTGAAGGATACAAAGAATATTTTTGGTTATCAACAGTTGTAGTACTTACTGCAGGAACTTTATTTGTAATGTGGCTTGGTGAAAAAATTACCGACAAAGGTCTTGGTAATGGAACATCGTTAATTATCATGGTTGGAATTTTAGCTCGTTTACCACAATCTTTCATGCAAGAGTTAGATTCTAAATTAACACGCAGTGGACAAATTTTACTTTTCATTATTGAAATTGCCATTTTAATTTTTATCATTCTCGGAAGTATTTTATTAATTCAGGGAACAAGAAAGGTTACGCTGAATTATGCAAAACAAATTGCCGGAGGCAACAAACAATTTTCTGGGGCAAGACAATTTTTACCAATCAAAGTAAATAGTGCAGGAGTAATGCCCATCATTTTTGCGCAAGCAATTATGTTTTTACCAACTTTATTTTCTTATAGCAATTTTGAATCGGGAAAAGGTATTGCACGAATTTTTAACGATCATACCAATATTTGGTATATGGTTTTTTATGCTTCAGTAGTAATTGGTTTTACATTTCTTTATACTGCTTTGATATTTAACCCAAAACAAATTGCAGAAAATTTAAAACAAAATAATGGGTTTATACCGGGAGTAAAACCTGGCCAACCAACAGCCGATTACATTGGTACAGTTATGGATCGTGTAACACTACCGGGTGCTGTGTTGCTTGCATTTTTGGGTATTTTACCGGGTATCGCACAACTGCTTGGAGTTACACAAGGTTTTGCATCTTTCTTTGGCGGTACTTCATTATTAATTATGGTTGGTGTAGTGTTGGATACGCTTCAACAAATAGAAACACAACTATTGATGCGCCAATACGATGGGTTAATGCAAAGTGGAAGAATTCAGGGAAGACAAGGATTGTCGCAAAGCGCCATGTAAAAAATATTATTATCTAATTGAAACCTGGCTAATTTGTTTGCCAGGTTTTTTTTTTAAGATATTTGCAAAATGATAATTTGTAAAACAGATTCGGAAGTAGAATTGATGCGACTAAGCGCATTGCTTGTAAGTAAAACATTAACCGAAGTTTCCAAGCTAATCAAACCAGGAATCACAACGATTTCGCTTGATAAAATGATTGGAGAATTTATAAAAGATCACAAAGCCATTCCTTCTTTTTTAAATTACAGCGGTTATCCATTTAATTCTTGCATTTCTGTTAATGATGTGGTGGTACATGGTTTCCCCAATAAAATTGAATTGAAAGAAAACGATATTGTATCGGTGGATGTTGGTGTAATTCTAAATGGATGGCACGGCGATCACGCTTATACATTTGCAATTGGAGAACCTGAAAAAGAAATTATTCAATTAATAAAAGTTACGAAAGAGTCGTTGTATAAAGGGATTGAACAAGCAACTGTTGGAAAAAGAGTGGGTGATATTTCATTTGCAATTCAAGAGATCACAGAAAAAAAATACGGCTATGGCGTAGTGCGAGAATTAGTTGGTCATGGTCTTGGAAGAAATTTACACGAGGATCCTCAAGTTCCTAATTATGGGAAAAAGGGAAGCGGGCCACTTTTAAAAAATGGAATGGTTTTGGCAATTGAACCCATGATTAACTTGGGGACAAAAAATGTATTTACTGAAAAAGATGGTTGGACAGTGAAAACGCAAGACAAAAAAGTATCAGTTCATTTCGAACACGATGTTTGTGTGCGAAAAAATAAAGCCGATATTCTTTCGGATTATAGCAGTATTGAAGCTGCTGAAAAATTAAATCCTTATTTATTTAGCAACTATTAAAAATAGTATTCTATTTAAGAATTGCATTGAATCTTTCCAAACTTGCTTCGGAATGAATGGGTGTGTTATAAAATAAATTGTCAACCAATTGCTTTGCAAAATAAGGTGCAAGTGTGCAGCCTTTTGTTCCCATCCCATTAAGTATTCCTATATTTTGGTGAATGGGATGAAACCCTACAAATGGGCGCCGTTCCAAATTCGACGGACGTATGGACGCTTTATGATCAACAATTTTAAACGGAACTTTCAACCAATTATTTAATTGTTTTTTTGTTTTTTCTAAAAATTCGTTAGTAGGATTTATATGAGCGAAATTCCATTCGTAATTGCTACCTACCCAAAACAAGTTATCACCTTGGGGTACAAGCACAATTCCTTTTTTAAAAATATTGGATGCCGGAAATTCAGCAGTTTCAATTTGTAATACTTCCCCTTTGTTGAAAGAAAAAGGAAGGTTTTTAAAATAAGGATTATTGAATGATGTAATTCCATCACAGAAAATAATTTTACTTGCGTTTATATTTTTGTAAGTTACTTTGGTATTCGTAAACTTCAAATTGTCTATTACAAATAGTTCTTCAAGTATTTGATTTTTTGCAATTAGTTTTTTTCGCCATTCGGGAATTACTTTTTTAAGATTAAATAAATAGCAAGGGCTAATTTCGCCAAAACCGAATTCATAATTAAATAGTGTTTCGAATTCATTTTGATTAGTAGGTATTTTTAAAAATGAATCATCTTCATCTATTTTATTTTTAAATGCAGATTGTATTTGCAGTGTTGAAAAAAAGTCAATTATTTTATTTTGAGATAAAATTGAAAATCCAATTTCTTTTTCTAATTCGAAACATGCATTTTCTAAATGCAATAGCAACGAATCAATAATCCATGTTTTGACAATTCTTCTTCCAGTAACTGGGTTAATAATTCCTACTGCTACTTTTGAAGAAGTGTTCGGTTGGTTGTTATCAATTACAATAAAACTTGCATTTGTTTTAGATAAATAATAGGAAAGCCAAGTGCCGCAAATTCCTTGACCAACAATGATAAAGTCAACATTCATATTGCAAACATAATTGGAATAAAAAAACTGCATTGCTGCAGTTTGAATAATTTGAAGGAGTTATTTCTTATCTATTAATTCAGCCATTTTTTTCCCAATATCAGCAGGGCTGCTTACTACATGAATTCCACATTCGCGCATAATTTTCATTTTTGCAATAGCCGTATCATCTTCTCCACCAACTATTGCTCCAGCATGTCCCATTCTGCGACCGGGAGGCGCTGTTTGTCCAGCAATGAAACCTACAACAGGTTTTTTATTTCCCGTTGATTTTATCCAATGAGCAGCTTCCGCTTCCATGCCGCCACCAATTTCACCAATCAAAACAATTGCATCCGTTTCATTATCATTCATAAATAATTCTACTGCATCTTTTGTTGTAGTTCCAATTATCGGGTCACCACCTATTCCTACAGCTGTTGAAATTCCTAGTCCAACTTTTGCAACTTGATCAGCTGCTTCGTAAGTAAGTGTTCCTGATTTGGAAACAATTCCTATTCTACCTTTCTTAAAAATAAAGCCGGGCATAATTCCAACTTTACATTCGTCGGCAGTTATTACTCCCGGGCAATTTGGCCCAATTAATCTTGTATTTTTACCTTTTAAATAATGTTTTACTTGCACCATATCTTGAACAGGAATTCCTTCGGTTATGCAAACAATTAATTCAATACCTGCTTCAGTGGCTTCCATTATTGCATCGGCAGCAAATGCTGGAGGTACAAAAATGATACTTACATTTGCTCCAGTTTTTTTTACACTATCAGCAACTGTATTAAAAATTGGGCAATTAAGATGGTTTGTTCCGCCTTTACCTGGTGTTACACCTGCAACAATATTCGTCCCAAATTCAATCATTTGAGTAGCATGAAAAGTTCCCTCTGTTCCAGTAAAACCTTGAACGACTATTTTAGAATTTTTATTAACGAGAATACTCATTTTGTACTTTTATATTAAGCGCAAAAGTAACTCATTTAAGAATTTTTCAGCGATTGAATTTTATAAATTTGGGGAGTAAATAAGTTGAGTAACTGTTTTCGTCCATTTTGAAATGAAATAAAAGATTCTAGGAGCCCAATCGGCAACTTTTATCCATAAATGATATCCCCATCGGGTACCATTCTGAAATTATTAATCTATTTACCAAAATTAATTTGCTAAATTACCCTCCAACATTCTTTTTTCTTTGGCGTCTTTTAAAAATTCAGAAGCAAAAATAAATTCGTTCAACAATTTGTTTTTGGAGTAAATGATTTCTTTATTCGTTCCTTCCCATTCTTTTTTTCCTTGGTGCATATAAATAATAAAATCGCCAATTTCCATTACACTATTCATATCGTGTGTATTAACGATAGTGGTGATGTTATGTTCTAATGTTATTTCTTTTATGAGTTGATCAATTACCAATGAAGTTTGCGGATCCAAACCAGAATTTGGTTCGTCGCAAAATAAATATTTTGGATTTAGAACAATGGCGCGTGCAATTCCAACTCTTTTTTTCATCCCACCACTTAGTTCCGCTGGAAATTTATTATTGGTTTCTTTTAAATTTACGCGGTCTAAAACTTCATTAACGCGTTTTTGTTTTTCTTTATAATTTAATGCAGTAAACATGTTCAATGGAAATAAAATGTTTTGCTCCACCGTCAAACTATCAAAAAGCGCAGATCCTTGAAATAGCATTCCAATTTCTTTTCGTATTTCAGTTCGTTCATTACGATTCATGTTTGTGAAATTTTTTCCGTTGTAAAGTATTTCACCTTTGTCTGGTTCAAAAAGTCCAACCATACATTTCATCAAAACTGTTTTTCCGCTTCCACTTGCACCAATAATTAAGTTGCACCTGCCTGCTTTTAATACGGTGCTTACATCGTTAATTACAATGCGTTCATCAAATCCTTTAATTATATTTTTAGTTTCAATCATTTTATATCTATTAAAGCAAAAGTGCAGCCAACATATAGTCGGCAAGTAAAATAAGTATACAACTTACCACTACGGCTTTTGTACTTGCTTTGCCAATTTCCAAAGAACCGCCTTGTACATAATAACCATAAAAGCAGGAAATACTAGAGATGATAAATGCAAATGTGTACGCTTTACTTAATGCAAAAAATACATTGTACGGAAGAAATCCATCCAAAAGTCCATGATCAAAAGTGTATCCCGAAATAATGCCAATCATTGAACCAGCCATTCGCCCACCAAAAATTCCCAATGCAGTGGCAATAATTACAAGAATTGGGATTACCAATAAAGCTGCAATAATTTTTGGAAGAATTAAATAGGTTTTTGAATTGATTCCCATAATTTCTAATGCATCTATTTGTTCGCTTATCCGCATATTTCCCAATTCGCTTGCTATTTTACTACCTACAACTCCAGCAAGTACAATACAAACAAGTGTTGGTGCAAATTCAAGAATAACCGTGTCGCGTACAACTTGTGCAATTGTTGATAATGGGATTAACGGACTTACTAATTGGTATGCAGTTTGAAGGGTGGAAACTGCACCCATAAAAACAGAAATGATTGCAACAATGCCGATTGCGCCAACACCAATATCAGCGCATTGCCGCATGAATTCTTTCCAATACACTTTTCTGTTTTCCGGTTTAGAAAACATCCCCTTGAACATTAAACAGTAGCGACCTATTTCACTAAAAAAAGTCATAGTTTTTTTATTGAGCAATTGTGATTCAACTACAAAGTTAGAGTTTGTTAATGCTCTTGGTGTGTTTTTCTAAATCGTTTCCACCAGCGCGATTTGTTTACAATTTCCTCAGTCGATGTTTTGGATTTTATTTGAGCATCAACTACTGCAATTGTTGCCATATTAATAATACTACGAACTGTACTACCCAATTGAAGAATATGTACTGGTTTTTTTAATCCTAAAAGAATTGGTCCAATTGCCTCAGCTGTGTCCAATTCCTTCAATAGATTATATGCAATATTTCCAGATGCTAAGTTTGGGAATATCAACGTATTTACATTTTGATCAACCAATTCAGAAAATGGATAATTTTCTTTCATTAGTTCATTATTAAAAGCAACACTTGCTTGCATTTCACCGTCAACAATTAAGGAAGGCATTTTTTGTTTTAAAATAGTACGCGCTTCTGCCATCAAACTTGCTTCGGGCGAATTGCTGCTTCCGAAATTGGAGTAACTTAAAAGTGCGATGCGTGGCGTAATATTAAATTGTCGAATTTCTTTCGCAACTAATAAAGTGATGTTTGCAATTTCTTGTGCAGTTGGGTTAAAATTAACGGTTGTATCAGCTAAAAATAATGGTCCTTTTTTGGTGAGCATTAAATACATTCCTGCAATTTTTTCTATTCCTTCTTCCATACCAATTGATTGTATTGCTGGGCGAATCGTTTCTGGATAATTTTTTGCCAATCCAGTAATCATACAATCCGCATCGCCACACTCCACCATCATACATCCAAAATAATTTCTATCTCGCATTACTTTTTTTGCTTCATACACATTGAATCCTTTTCTATTTCTTTTTTGAAAAAAGATTTCACCATACATATTTCTCTTCGTTTCGGTTGCTTCACTTCTTGTATCAAGTATGGGAAATTCACCGATATCAATTCCGTTTTCGGATGCGATTTGTTTTATTTTTTCTTCGTTACCTAATAAAATTGGATAGCCGATTCCTTCATCAAAAACTATTTGTACAGCTTTTAATATTTTGATATTATCTGCTTCGGCAAATACAATTCTTTTTGGATTTCGTTTTGCTTTGTTTCCAATTACACGAAGTACTTGGCTGTCTAATCCCAACCGATTGTTTAATTCATTTGTGTATTTATCCCAATCAGTAATTGGAAATTGTGCCACACCACTTTCCATTGCTGCTTTGGCAACTGCTGGGGTAACAGAAGTTAACAATCTTGGATCTAATGGTTTTGGGATAATGTACTCAGGTCCAAAAACAATGTTCTTTTCACCGTAAGCCATATTCACAATATCAGGAACAGGAGTTCTAGTTAGTTCGGCTAATGCTTTTACTGCCGCCAATTTCATCGCTTCATTAATTTGAGTAGCTCGAACATCCAGTGCACCACGAAAGATATAGGGGAATCCTAAAACATTATTGACTTGGTTTGGATAATCACTACGACCTGTAGCCATAATAATATCTTTTCGAGAAGCGATTGCTTCTTCCCACGAAATTTCTGGATCAGGATTAGCCATAGCAAAAACAATCGGATTTTTAGCCATTACTTTTATCATATCCGCCGTGATGCAATTGCCCACACTTAATCCTATAAAAACATCTGCATCTTTCATTGCAGCGGCAAGTGTTAATCCTTCTTTTGCATTTGCAAATTGAATTTTTTCATCATCAATATCATTTCTTTCTTTATGCAAAACTCCTTTTCTGTCAAACAGAATGAAATTTTCGTGTTTGGCACCCAATGATTCATACAATCTGCAAGAAGCCATCGCTGCGGCACCTGCACCGTTTACAACAAATTTTACTTTTTCAATTTTCTTTTTTTGAATAGTTAATGCATTCAATAAAGCTGCTGCAGAAATGATAGCTGTGCCATGTTGATCGTCGTGCATGACAGGAATTTTTAATAATTCCTTTAATCTTTTTTCGATATAAAAACATTCTGGAGCTTTGATATCTTCTAAATTTATTCCGCCAAATGTGGGTTCCAATGATTTTACAATCTGTACAAATTTTTCTGGATCAGTTTCATCAATTTCAATATCGAATACATCAATGTCTGCAAAAATTTTAAATAAAACCCCTTTCCCTTCCATAACAGGTTTGCCAGCTGCTGGGCCAATATTACCAAGTCCTAAAACTGCTGTGCCATTACTTATAACAGCCACCAAATTTCCTTTCGCTGTGTATTTATAAACATTTTCAATATTATCAGCAATTTCCAAACAAGGAATTGCAACACCGGGTGAATAAGCAAGTGAAAGATCGCGTTGCGTTTTTGCTTCTTTAGTTGGGACTACTTCTATTTTTCCCGGTCTTCCTTTTGCATGATATTCGAGAGCTTGTTGTTTTCGTAAATCGCTTTGCATAATTCTAATTTGTGTTAATTAGCATTAAAAATGTTAAACTAAGATGTGCAATGTACTAAATTATAAAATTGATAAATAGTAATTTTCAAACATGTATTTTTAAAAAGTAAAAGGGTCAAATTAAAATTACAATAAACGGTTGATGAAAAAACTAATTACTAATCTTACTTTTTGGGTACTTTTTGCTATTACATCCGGAGCATTGTTGGGGCATTTTTCCGCAGCAACTGCAATAAAAATGCAACCGTTGGGAAAATATTTTATAGAACTTGTAAAACTTTTCATCAATCCAATTATTTTTCTAACCATTTCTTTAGGGATAAGTGGTATGAGCAATTTGAAAAAAGTAGGTAGAGTGGGAGGTAAAGCGCTTTTGTATTTTGAAATTGTAACAACGCTTGCACTTGTAATAGGAATAGCTGTATCCTACTTTATTCAACCGGGACAAGGTATAAATACTACAACTGTAAAAGGTGGAGATATTTCAGGATTTACTTCCAGTGCAGAAGATTTCAGTTGGTTTGTTTTCTTCAAACAAAATCTAACGATTCAAGTTTTATTGTTTTCTATTTTGTTTGGAATTTATTTAAGTAAATATTCAGGACGAGAAAAAATTATGAAACTACTGACTCGTGTTTCTAAAATTATTTTTAAAGCGTTACATTTTGTAATGCTTTTTGCACCAATTGGCGCATTTGGTGGAATGGCGTTTACCATTGGAAAATATGGCATTGCCACATTGCTTCCTTTGGGAAAATTAATGGCAACCGTATATGTTACGATGGCATTGTTTATTTTTTTAATCTTAGGATTAATTTTAAAATATTATAAAATAAGTCTTTGGAAATTTCTAAATTATATAAAAGAAGAATTGTTAATCGTGTTGGGCACTTCCTCGTCCGAAGCTGCGTTGCCTTCATTAATGGAAAAATTAGAAACGATGGGTTGTTCAAAACCAGTTGTTGGACTTGTAGTTCCAGCCGGCTATTCATTTAATTTAGATGGGACTACAATTTATTTATCGATGGCTATACTTTTTTTAGCACAGGTTTTTAAAATTGAGTTAACATTTACACAAATACTTATTATTATTGGCGTTTTGATGGTTACCTCAAAAGGTGCTGCGGGGGTTACTGGTAGCGGTTTTATTGTACTTGCTTCAACACTTTCTGCAATTAAAGTTATTCCAGTGGAAGGACTTGCTTTGTTATTAGGTGTTGATCGTTTTATGAGTGAAGCAAGAGCGGTTACAAATTTTATTGGTAATGGAGTTGCAACAATTTTTTTAGCCAATAATGAAAAAGAGTTCGATAGAAAAAAAATGGAAATTGCTTTTTCGCATGAAGTTTACGAATACAATCTTGATAAAAATTTAGAAATAATACCTAACAATACGGAGAAATAAAATTTAAGAATTAATACTACTACCAAACCAAGCCATCATTCCTATTCCTGTTTCTATTGCATCTTCATCCACATCAAATTTTGAAGTGTGCACGCCAGCAACAAATCCTTTTTCTTTATTCATTACACCTACACGATAAAAACATCCGGGAATTAATTGTGCGTAATAACCGAAATCTTCGGCCCCCATTCTTATTTCGGTTTCTTGTATGTTTTCCGATCCCATAAATTCAGCAGCCGCACTTATTGCTTGTGTATTTAATGCTTCGTTATTATAAACAGTTGGATAGCCAACATCAATTTTTAATTCAATTTCGCCACCCATACTTTGCACCAATTCTGTTGCATTTTTTGTAATTAATTCGTGTGCTTTTTTTCTCCATTCTTCATCCATTGCTCTAAAAGTTCCCATCAGTTTTACTTGATTTGGAATAATATTTGTTGTTGCTCCAGCATGTATGGAAGTTATAGAAAACACTGTTGGATTTAATGGATTTGCATTGCGACTGATAATTTGTTGTAAACTGATTATTAAGTGTGATGCAATTAAAATTGGATCAATGCAAAGGTGTGGAGATGCTGCGTGCCCACCTTTTCCATTTATTGTAATGTAAATTTCGTCTGCACTTGCCATTACTTTTCCACTTCTGAAACTTAGTTTCCCCGTGGGTAAACCTGGGTGAACATGCATTGCAAAAATGGCGGAAGGTTTCGGATTTTCTAAAACCCCTTCTTTAATCATATAACTTGCGCCACCAGGATTTTTTTCTTCGCCGGGTTGAAATATTAGTTTAACGGTTCCTTCCCATTCGTTCTTTAATTCATTCAAAATTTTTGCAGCGCCCAATAAACAAGTCGTGTGTACATCGTGTCCGCATGCATGCATTACGCCATCATTTTTTGATTTATAATCTATCACATTTTCTTCTTGAATTGGCAATGCATCCATATCTGCACGAAGTGCAATAATTTTTTTCGAAGGATTTTTTCCTTTGATTACTCCTACAATTCCTGTCGTTGCTTTTATTTCATATTCAATTCCAAACTCTTTTAGTTTTGCTTGAATAAATTTAGAAGTTTCAAACTCTACATAACTCAGTTCGGGATGTGCATGTAGATGTTGGCGAATGGAAATAAATTCAGGGGCATATTTTTTTGCTAATTCTTTAATTCGTGATTTCATAATACAAAAATAATGGTTAGCTAAAAAGAAAAAGAATGAAAAAAGACACGTTGAAATTAATTTTCTGAGTCTAATTTTAATTCTATCAAATCGGTTATAATAAATATACCCTCAGGGAAAAGTAACTTTAATCGAATTTGATATTCCAATGCTTCTTCGTATTCTTTAAAATTTCCTGCTTTCAATTTGAAATAGGGTGATTGATAATTAAGATATGTTTTTAATTCGGGAAATGCTGCATATAGTCTTGCTTTTGCTGAAATGGCTTCTTCACGTTTTGCAGTATTAATAATCAGTAATCGAAATCCTTTTCCAGTTTTTCTGCCATCGCTTGTTGTTTGTTGATTTATCTGAATTTGTTTTTTGATGAGTTGATCTATGCGAACATCTTTATGTATAATCGAACTGTCGGGTTTGTTTTTTTGCGCAAAGGGAATTTTCTGAAAACAAAACAGTGTTAAAAATAGCAAGCAACAAAATTGTTTTTTCATAATTCAATTTGAAACTAATAACCACCACCACTTGCGCCGATTGGTTCAATGGGGTGCCAAGTAGTTTTTATTTCTTGTGTGTCAAAAATAAAATAGGGCGATTGTCCTTTTTCTTTTGTCCAATCTATCTTATCGTAAAAGAAAATTCGTTTTACATTCATTGCCGATTTTTCTTTAAACATTTTTTGCATTGCTTTGTCTGCTTCACAATAAATTGTTGCGTTTACATCCATGTGTGCTACAAACCAAGGTGCAAGTTCAGCAACTTTTCCTGTAAGAATATTTACTACACCTGCAGGTACATCGGAAGAATTTATTACTTCCGCAAAAGTGATGGCACACAATGGTTTTGTTTCGGAACTTAATACAATGCAGGTGTTACCGCCGGCAATCACCGGTGCAATTACCGATACCAAACCTAACAACGAACTTGATTGCGGTGCAATTATTGAAACAACTCCTGTTGGTTCCGGAACAGAAAAATTGAAATGCGAACTCGCTACCGGATTTACTGAACTGAATAGTTGTTGGTATTTATCGCACCAACCAGAATAATAAATTAATCGATCAATTGAAAGTGCAACTTCTTCTTTTGCTTTTATTTTTGAAGAACCTTGTTGCATTAGTTCATCAATGAATTGTAATTTTCTTCCTTCTAACATTTCTGCCATACGGTAAAGAATTTGGCTTCGATTAAATGCAGCACGGTTTCCCCAACTACTGCAAGCATTTCTTGCAACTACAACTGCATCACGAAAATCTTTTCGAGAACTTAAACAAACATTGGCCAATTTTTTTCCTGTTGCATCGAGTGGTGTATAAAATCTTCCCGATTCAGTTCTTGGAAACTGTCCGCCAATGTATATTTTGTAAGTCTTCAATACTTCAAGCCTTTGCGAATTGGATTTATTTTTTACACTAATAGTTTTGCTCATTGTTAAATTTATTTATTTGAAAGATTTACATAAGGCATTAAACCGTGTAAGCCGCCTTCTCTTCCGTAGCCACTTTCTTTGTAACCGCCAAATGGAGCTGTGGGATCAAACTTATTAAATGTATTTGCCCAAACTACTCCAGCTTTCAATCTTTTTGTCATGTTAAAAATCTTAGAACCCTTGTCAGTCCATACTCCTGCACTTAATCCATATGGCGAATTATTTGCTTTTTCAATTATTTCATCATCCGTTCTAAAAGTTAAAATTGCCAATACCGGTCCAAATATTTCTTCTTGTGCAATTCTGTTGCTTTGCGCAACATTTGTAAATAAAGTTGGGCGGCACCAAAAGCCTTTTTGTGGAAGTGCACAACTACTTTCATATTTTTCTGCACCCTCTTGTTGACCAATTTTTAAATATTTTTGAATGGTCTCTAATTGTTGACGAGAATTAATAGCACCAACATCCGTATTCTTATCTAATGGATCGCCAACGATTAATGATTCCAATCGGTCTTTCAATTTTTTAATCACTTCTTTTGCGACAGATTCCTGAATGTATAAACGAGAACCGGCACAACAAACTTGTCCTTGATTGAAATAAATTCCATTGATCACTCCTTCAACAGCTTCATCAAGTGCAGCATCTTCGAAAATAATATTGGCAGCTTTGCCACCCAATTCTAATGTTAGTTTTTTATTGGTTCCGGCCGTTGCTTTTTGAATAATTTTTCCAACTTCTGTTGATCCTGTAAATGCAATTTTATTAATGTCAGTATGATTGACAAGCGCCGCACCGGTTTCGCCGCCACCAGTAATTATATTTACAACACCAGCAGGTAAATCTGCTTCTTGAATAATTTCTGCAAGTTTTAATGCTGTTAAAGGTGTTGTTTCTGCAGATTTTAAAACAACCGTATTTCCCGTAGCAAGTGCAGGTGCGATTTTCCAAGCAGCCATTAACAAAGGGAAATTCCAAGGAATAATTTGCCCGGCAACTCCTAAAGGATTTGCATTTCGATTTGGAAAAGCATATTCCAATTTATCGGCCCAGCCGGCATAATAAAAAAAATGATTGGCTGCAGCAGGAATATCAAAATCGCGGCTTTCGCGAATTGGTTTTCCACCATCCAACGTTTCGATGATGGACAACTCTCTTGCTTTTTCTTGAATAATTCTTGCAATGCGGAAAATATATTTTGCTCTTTCTTTTGCGGCCATTTTTTTCCAAACTTTTTCATAAGCCGACCGTGCTGCTTTTACTGCACGATTCACATCTGCAGTATTTGCTTCGGCAACTTCACTCAATTTTTCTTCATTGGAAGGATTGATTGTTGAAAAATATTTTTTGCTTAATGGCTTTTCAAATTTTCCATTGATGAAAAGATCATATTGTGGTTTAATAGTAGCTGCCGACTTGCTTTCCAAAGCAGGAGCATAATTGCGAACGGTATCAAAATTTAATTTGATTGTATTATTTTTCTTTTTTGTAGCCATTGTTTATTATGAATAATTTATTTAAACAGCGTTTGATAATTGTCGAAATTATTTAATCGAGACTAAAATAATTCCCAGATTGATAAGTTCCTGTTTTTTCTTTTACAATTTGTAATAATACATCGTTTGCCAAACTGCTTGCGCCGAATCGGAACCAATGATTATTCATCCACGCATCGCCCAAAGTTTCTTTAAGCATTACTAAATAATACAACGCCAATTTTGATTTTGAAATTCCACCTGCAGGTTTCATTCCAACCATTCTTCCTGTTTTGTAATAATAATCTCTGATTGCTTCCAGCATCACTAAAGTTACGGGCATTGTAGCAGCAGGTTGAATTTTTCCGGTTGAAGTTTTTATAAAATCAGCACCGGCATACATGGCAATATCACTTGCGCGACGAACTTTATCCATGTTCCCCAATTCGCCGGTTTCTAAAATAACTTTTAATCGAGCAGATCCACAAGCATTTTTAATAGCGGCAATTTCATCAAACACATAATTGTACTCTCCTTCTAAAAATTTCCCTCGAGAAATAACCATATCAACTTCAGTAGCACCTTCGGCAACTGCAAATTTTGTTTCGCTTATTTTTAATGATTTCGGAACTTGACCACTTGGAAATCCTGTTGCAACTGATGCAATATTGATACCAGAACCTTTTAATGCTTTTTGTACAATTTTTATCATTGATGGATAAACACAAATTGCAGCAACGTTCGGCAGACCAGGATAAGCGTCGTGTAAATGTTGAGCTTTGTAACAAAGCTGTTTTACTTTTCCTTCGGAATCTTTTCCTTCTAGCGTAGTAAGGTCTATCATATTTAAAGTAAGCAACAAGCCATTTAGCTTTGTTTCCTTTTTAATACTTCTTTTGGTGAAACGAGCAGCTCTTTCTTCCAAGCCAACTTGATCGATTCGAGGTGAATGGGAAAAATCAATGTTTGTGCCCATTTCAATTGAAGAAATCATATCATAAAGATTGAAGCCAAAGATAATCAAGTTCGTTGGAAGGGGGTGTCAACCGTTTATCATTTTTCAAATTACAGTTTGTTGTATTACCTTAAATTCGAATACTGTTTCAAAAATATTTTCAAATGAAAAAAATAAAAATTTTCTCTAGCTTATTAGCTGCATTAATTATTAGTAATGCAATTATTTCGCAACAAACATTTCCTGTTAATGGAATTGCCGAACCGCGCGAAGGATGTTATGCATTTACCAATGCAACTATTGTAAAAGACGGACAAGTCACATTGACTGACGCAACACTGCTTATTAAAAATGGAAAAGTTATTGCAGTTGGAAATACACTAACCATTCCAGCAGATGCGGTTGTTATTAATTGTACCGGAAAATATATTTATCCATCGTTGATAGATATTTATTCGGATTATGGAGTAGCTTCTCCTCAACGGCCGCAAGGTGCTGGGCCAACTACTGCTGCAGCATTTTTTTCGCAACAGCCACAATACGCTTCAAATACAAAAGGTGCGTTTGGTTGGAACCAAGCTATTCATAGCGAAACTGATGCTGTTCGATTATTTGTTTCCGATGATGCAAAAGCAAAACCAATTCGTGACCTTGGATTTGGTACAGTGCTAACACATCAAAAAGATGGAATCGCAAGAGGAACAGGAGCCGTTGTACTTCTTTCCGGAGAAAAAGAAAATTTGACTTTTATTAAAGAAAAAGCATCTGCGCATTATTCATTTGCAAAAGGAACATCTTCGCAAAGCTATCCTTCTTCCATGATGGGATCTGTTGCTTTAATTCGTCAAACATATTTAGATGCACAATGGTATAAAAATAAACCTACAAAAGAAGGAGTAAATATTAGTTTGCAATCTTGGAACGACAATCAAAATTTATTACAAATTTTTGAAGAGACAGATAAATGGGGTGCAATTCGCGCAGATAAAATAGGAGATGAATTCGGTGTTCAATATATTTTGAAAGGAGGAACAAATGAATACCAACGCATCAATGAAATGGCAGCAACCAAAGCATCGTTTATTTTATCGTTGAATTTTCCACAAGCACAAGATGTGGAAGATCCAAACGATGCACGATTTATTGCATTGAATGATATGAAGCATTGGGAATTGGCACCAACCAATCCGGCTGCATTTGAAAAAGCAGCAATTCCTTTTTGTTTGACTGCATCAGATTTAAGAGATGTAAAACAATTTTGGCCCAACTTGCGCAAAGCAATTGACAATGGCCTTAGTGAAGCGAAAGCATTTGAAGCTTTAACTAAAAATCCTGCAACATGGCTTGGTATTTACGATAAAGTGGGGAGTATTGAAATTGGAAAAATTGCAAATTTTTTAATTACATCTGGAAATCTTTTTGACGAAAAAACAACGATTCATCAAAACTGGGTGAATGGCGAAAAGAAATCTGTAAAAGAAGATAATTGGTTTGATGTAAAAGGAACTTATGATTTAGTAATTAATTCTGATGGAATTAGCACGAATTATATATTGGATGTAAAAGGAACAAACGTTGCAAGTGTAATTGGAAAAGATACCATGACTGCAAAATTTTCGCACGATGGGAAAATGGTGAAAATTTCTTTTGCTGCAAATCCTCCAAAAAGAAAACCAATGCCTGTAGATTCTACACGCACAATGCAAAGACCAGCTGGCGGAATGATGGCAACGATGACACAAATTTCTTCCGGTCCGGTTATTCGTTTGAGTGGTGTAAGTAATGGAAATGTTTGGAATGGATTTGGAGAAGATTCTCTTGGCAATAAGTTAACATGGACTGCTAGTTTTGTAAAAGCAGGAGAAACAAAAGCCAACGTTGTAAAAAAGAAAGAAGCTGCCAAATTAGGGAATATCACTTATCCGTTTTTGGCATTCGGAAATGAATCGTTACCAAAGCAAGAAAATATTTTAATAAAAAATGCAACTGTTTGGACAAGTGATAAAGCAGGAAAATTATTAAATACTGATGTTTTAATAAAAGCCGGAAAAATTGCACAGATTGGAAAAAACATTTCGGATGCATCTGCAAAGTTGATAGATGGAACGGATAAACATTTAACTGCTGGAATTATTGATGAACATTCACACATTGCTTCTTTTTCTACAAATGAAGGTGCGCAAACTGTAACATCCGAAGTTCGCATTGGAGATAATATTAATCCGGACGATATTAATATTTATCGCCAACTAAGCGGAGGAGTTACTTCATCTCATATTTTACACGGATCTGCTAATACAATTGGTGGACAAACGCAATTATTAAAAATGCGTTGGGGTGCAACCGATGAGGGAATGAAATTTCAAGGATGGCCAGGATATATAAAATTTGCATTGGGAGAAAATGTAAAACGATCTTCTTCTACGCAAGGAAATACACGCTATCCTGATACAAGAATGGGAGTAGAGCAAGTTCTTACAGATGCTTTTAACAGAGCAAAAGAATATGAAAATGCATTAAAAGGCCCAGATGCAAAAAATGTACGACGCGATTTGGAATTGGATGCATTGGTAGAAATTTTGAACAATAAGCGTTTTATTACATGTCATTCTTATGTACAATCAGAAATTACAGCAGCACTTCGTGTAGCTGATAAATTGGGATTTAAGTTCAAAACATTTACACATATTTTAGAAGGATATAAAGTTGCAGACAAAATGAAAGCACACGGAGCAAGTGCCGCAACTTTTAGTGATTGGTGGGCTTATAAATTTGAAGTGCAAGATGCTATTCCAGCTAATCCATCCATTATGCATGGAGTAGGAATGAATGTGGTAATCAACTCCGATGATGCGGAAATGGCGCGACGCCTAAATCACGAAGCTGCAAAAAGTGTGAAGTACGGTGGAATGAACGAAGAAGATGCGTTGAAAATGATAACAATCAATCCTGCAAAAGCATTGCAAGTGGAAGATAAAACAGGAAGCATTAAAGTGGGTAAAGATGCCGATCTTGTTTTGTGGAGTTACGATCCGTTGAGTATTTATGCAAAATCTATTTATACAATTGTCGATGGTGTCATTTATTTCGACAGAGCAAAAGACAAAGAAATGCAGAAACAAATACAAGCTGAAAGAAATAGACTGGTGCAAAAAATGTTGAGCGAAAAAAAATCAGGAATGCCTGTAATGCCCGCTACGCCAAGTTTTCAATTTGTAAATGTTTGTGGCGATCATGGACATAGTCACGGATTATTGGCAATTGATTTAATCGAAGGCAATTAATTTTAAAAAAGAAGAAAATGAAAAAAATAATTCTAAAATTTATTCTTACAGTTGCAACACCTGCTTTTTTAATAGCACAGGATAATGTATATCCTGTAACTACTGCAACCGATGTATTGATTGAAAATGCAACCATTCATATTGGAAACGGACAAGTGATAGAAAAAGGATCTGTACTTGTTTCCAAAGGAAAAATTGTTTCAGTTGGTGTGGAAACAATGAATGCTAAAAATGCAATGCGCATTGACGCAAACGGAAAACATCTTTATCCTGGTTTGATATTAGCGTCATCCACATTGGGATTAGTGGAAATGGGAAGTAATGCCGGCAGGCCCATGAATGATGCATCAGAAATTGGAGAGATGAATTCCAATGTTCGTGCAATTGTAGCTTACAATTCCGATTCTAAAATAATAAACACATTGCGCAGCAATGGAATTTTATTAGCCAATGTAATTCCACAAGGAGGAACATTAACAGGTTTATCATCCGTTGTACAATTGGATGCATGGAATTGGGAAGATGCGGCATACCGAATGGATGCCGGTGTAAATTTTTCAATGCCGGAATTGTTCAATCGCCCAAATCCGTTTGCAGCAATGTTTGGAATTTCGATGCCGCAAAATGATCCAACAAAACAAGCATTGGAAACAATTGAAAAAGTAAAAGTATTTTTTCGCGAAGCAAAAGCTTACGCAGCAGAAACGGCACATGCGGAAACAAACTTAAAGTTTGAAGCAGTAAAAGAACTTTTTACAAAAACACATAAACTGTATATCAACTGCAATACAGTAAAACAAATGTTGATTGCAATTGACTTTGTAAAAGAGTTTGGATTTGAAGTTGTAATTAATGGTGGAAGCGACAGTTGGCAAATTGCCAATTTGCTTCGTCAAAATAATATTTCAGTGATCCTTGGTCAACAACATAGTTTGCCAACTTTGCAAGATGACGATATAGATCAACCCTATAAAACAGCTGCAATTTTGCAAAAGGCAGGCGTATTGTTTGCAATAAATGATGAAGACTCGCAAAACAGAGGTAGGAATCTTCCTTTCAATGCGGGAACAGCAGCGGCTTACGGACTTACAAAGGAAGAAGCGCTTTCGGCAATTACCTTAAATGCAGCAAAAATTTTAGGAATTGAAAATCGTACAGGTTCCATTGAAGTTGGAAAAGATGCAAATCTTGTATTAAGCGAAGGCGATATTTTAGATATGCGTTCAAGTAAAATTGGATTTGCATTAATTCAAGGGAGGGTAATTAGCTTGGATGACAAACACAAACAATTGTACGAACGCTATAAACACAAATACGGATTGAAATAATAAAGTAGAAGTAGTATATTTTAAAAGCCAACTTTTTTTAAAGTTGGCTTTTATTTTTATTCTACAATATGTTGCCAGCCATATTTTTTCATAAAATCATCTACTTCTTCTTTAAATGTTGTTTTGCTGTGATGTTCTTCTTGATTAAAGATGTATTGCCTTGTTGCATCTAAATGACTTTCACTTACACCAACAGCCCAATAATCATCTTGCCACATAAATTTATCTTCAATCAATTTGTTTTGATTGATCCAAAAGGAAGATTCGCCTTTTATAAGTTGTGCTACTTTACTTATACTTTGGTCTTTATTTAATGAAATCAAACAATGCGCATGATCTGCAAATCCATTTACACAATCCAACCAAATTTCTTTTTCTTTTGCATTTTGCTTGATGTGCTGAAAAACTTTTTTTCTAATGCTTTGATGTAAATAGGGAATTCTGTTTTTTGTAGAGAAAACTAAATGAACCCAAATTCTAACCCAACTCATTTTGATTTTGAATTAATGAAGCTAAAGCTAAGATTAATTATTCTTTTTTAACTCAGTCAGTTGAAACTGACTGCAATGAATAGTTGTTTTGTTTTTCATTCAAATAATTAGTCATTCATTTATTTATTGCAGTTTGCTTTAGCAAACAGATAAAAGAAAGTTTCTTCTGATTTATTTTGCTTTAGCATCATTTTTATACAAAATGCTTATTCTCTTCCGTGGCAATGCTTGAATTTTTTACCGCTTCCGCAAGGGCAAATATCATTGCGGCCAATTTTTGGTGCAACTTTTACTGGTTCATTTTTTACGGATGTCGAAGTAGTATCTTGGTAACTATTATCAGCAGTATGTCCCATTCCTTCCGTTTCTTGTTTGCTTATTTTTAAACTGCTTAAATCTGTTTTTTCTTTTTTGCCTTCGCGTAGTGGCGCATTGCCGTGTTGCTGTACAATGACTGCGTGAGAAAGAAATGCAACAATGTCTTTGTTCACTTCGCTATCCATTTTTTTGAACAAATTAAATGCCTCCATTTTAAAAATTACTAATGGATCTTTTTGTTCCAAGTAAGCCGTTTGCACACTTTGTTTCAAATCGTCCATTGCACGCAAATGTTCTTTCCATGCATTATCAATAATGCTTAGCGTAATGTTTCTTTCCAATGCACTGCAAAGCGCTTCACCGTTGGAGTCGATAGTGCGTTGCATATTCGACAGCACATTAATTCCTTTTCTTCCATCTCCAAAAGGAACTACAACATTTTCAATATTGTTTCCTTGTTGCAAACGAATGTTTTTAAAAACAGGAACAGCTGTTTTTTTCAGTTCTTCTTTTTTGTGTTGGTAATTAATTGTTGCTTCTTGATACAATGATTCTGCTAATGCAGCTTCGTTCGATTTTAAAAATTCTTCTTTGGAAATTTTTGTGTCCATTCCAAAATTTACAATGCAATCAAGTTTGAATCCTTCAAAATCATCTTGTTCACGGTAAGTACTAATTAATCCTTCGGCAACAATATAAAAAGCATTGTCAATATCAAGTGCAAGTCGATTTCCCAATAATGCATGTTGGCGTTTTCCGTAAACAACTGTTCGTTGTTTATTCATCACATCATCATATTCCAATAATCTTTTTCTTATACCAAAATTATTTTCTTCTACTTTTTTCTGTGCTCTTTCAATCGAGTTTGTAATCATGCTGTGTTGAATTACTTCACCTTCTTGATAACCCAATCGGTCCATAATTTTAGCAATTCGTTCGCTTCCAAACATGCGCATCAAATCGTCTTCCAATGCCACATAAAATTGAGATGAACCTGGATCTCCTTGTCTGCCAGAACGGCCACGTAGCTGACGATCCACACGACGACTATCGTGTCTTTCTGTTCCAATAATTGCCAGACCGCCCGAATCTTTTACTCCTGTTCCTAATTTAATATCTGTACCACGACCAGCCATATTTGTTGCAATCGTAATAGCTCCGGCAAATCCTGCTTCGGCAACAATCTGCGCTTCGCGTGCATGTTGTTTTGCATTTAAAACATTATGTGGAATTTTTTTTACTTGCAACATTTTACTCAACAGTTCACTTACTTCCACCGAAGTGGTACCAACAAGTACAGATCTGCCAGCAGTTCTCAGCTTTTCCACTTCTTCAATTACAGCTTTGTATTTTTCTCTTTTTGTTTTGTAAACTAAATCCTGATGATCGCGGCGAATCATTTTTAAATTAGTTGGAACAGTAACCACATCTAATTTATAAATACTCCAAAATTCTGCTGCTTCGGTTTCGGCAGTTCCCGTCATACCGCATAATTTATGGTACATGCGGAAATAGTTTTGCAGTGTTACCGTTGCATAGGTTTGCGTTGCTGCTTCTATTTTTACATTTTCTTTTGCTTCAATTGCTTGGTGCAATCCATCAGAATATCTTCTGCCATCCAAAATACGACCTGTTTGTTCGTCCACTATTTTTACTGCACCTTCCAATACTACATATTCTACATCTTTTGCAAACATGGTGTATGCTTTTAGCAATTGCTGTACGGTGTGAATACGATCGGCTTTTGTACGAAAATCATTTAATGCAATTTCTTTCTTGCGCAATTTCTCCTCAGCGCTTTCCTCGGCTTTTTCAATTTCAGCAAGTTTAATTCCTACATCGGGAAGAATAAAAAAGTCATCATCTTCTCCCGACTTAGTTATTAGCGCAATGCCTTTATCTGTAAGATCTACAGAATTACTTTTTTCGTCGATATAAAAAAGTAGTTCTTCATCTACTTTGGGCATTTCTTTTTGTTGATCGGCGAGATAATAATTTTCTGTTTTTTGTAACTTCACTCTTACGCCTTGTTCACTCAAATATTTAATTGTCGGTCCGTATTTTGGTAATCCGCGATGTGCCCTGAATAAATGAAGTCCGCCACTTTTTGGATCATCGTCATTTTCTGCAAAATGTTTTTTTGCATCATTCAAAGAATTGCGGACAATTCTTTCTTGCGCTTCTACCAATTGCAGAATTCTTGGTTTTAAAAGATGGTATTGTTGTTCATCTCCTTTCGAAACAGGACCGGAAATAATCAATGGAGTTCTGGCATCATCAATTAAAACGCTATCGGTTTCATCCACCATTGCAAAATGATGTTTGCGTTGCACCATTTCTTCGGGCGAGTGAACCATATTATCTCTCAAAAAATCAAAACCAAATTCATTGTTTGTGCCGTAAGTAATGTCGGCTAAATAGGCATTTCTTCTATCGTCACTATTGGGTTGGTATTTGTCGATACAATCTACTTTCAATCCCAACCATTCAAAAATAGTTCCATTCCATTCCTGATCTCGTCGCGCCAAATAATCGTTTACAGTTACAATATGAACACCTTCTCCGGCCAATGCATTTAAATAAGCAGGCAAAGTGGACACTAAAGTTTTTCCTTCGCCGGTAGTCATCTCGGCTATCTTACCGGAATGCAAAACAATACCACCAATAAGTTGAACATCGTAGTGAAGCATATTCCAATTAATTGCTCCTCCGGCTGCAGTCCAAGTATTTTTATAAATTGATTTATCGCCGTCAATTTTTATGTAATCTTTTTTAATGCTGTAATCACGGTCAAGTTGAGTGGCTGTGGCTGTGAGTTCCAAATTATTTTTAAAACGGTTCGCCGTTTCTTTTACCACTGCAAATGCTTCCGGTAAAATAATTTCTAACGCTTCTTCTATTTTTTTATCTCTTTCTTTTTTTAATAAATCAACCGATTGATAAATCGTGTCTTTGCCAATCAGGTCATTAAAAGGAAGCGCTTCCGCATTTTTATTTGCTGCGTCAATTTCAGCATCAATTGCTGTTAAATATTCTTTTATTCGGTTGCGGAATTCTTGTGTTTTATTTCGCAACTCATCATTGGAAAGTTGTTGAAATGAAGAAAAATGTTGATTGATTTTGTCAACAACAGGTAAAATTTTCTTAATGTCTTTTTCCGATTTGTTGCCGCCAAATAATTTTGAAATAAATCCAAGCATGTAAAATGAGTTAATTAAATAGTTGTAGTCAATTCTAAATTATGTTAAAAACTGTTTAGGCATTATTCAAAAATTATGCTACAAATATTGATGAGACAAATTGACAAGGGCACAAATATAGTTGATAGTTGTGAGTTGTTTGTTTGTCAACATTCGCTATAAATGTATTTTCAAGTTTAAAAAATAACAACAGTTTAGAAAGGTGGCCTAATAAAAAACCCTCACACAATTACTGTTTGAGGGTTTTTATCTTTCTAAAATTCTTTTTGTAGCCCGTACGAGATTCGAACTCGTATCACCACCGTGAAAGGGTGGTGTCCTAACCCTTAGACGAACGGGCCGTTTTTAGGGACGGCAAAGGTAGGTTTCCGAGGTTTGTTGACAAAATAATTTTAAAAAATAATTCATTGATTTAAAAATAAATTTAGGATTCAAAAGAGTGAATTGTCTTAACTGAGTTTTATTACCTTTGCTCCTCAATTTTTAAACTTGAAAATATGAGTAATGTAAGAGTAGCAATTAATGGTTTTGGAAGAATCGGAAGATTGGTGTTTCGTCAAATTTATAAACTGGATGGAATAAATGTTGTAGCGATTAATGATTTAACAAACCCTAAAACATTAGCTCACCTTTTAAAATACGATAGTGCACAAGGAAGATTTGAAGAAGATGTAAAATCGACAGAAAATTCAATTGTAGTTAATAATGAAGATATAAAAATATATACCCAAAAAGATCCGAGCCAAATTCCTTGGGGACTTCACGAAGTGGATGTTGTAATTGAGTGTACCGGTTTTTTTGCCGATAAAACATTAGCAGAAAAACATATTGCTGCAGGAGCAAAAAGAGTAGTTATTTCTGCGCCGGCAACTGGAGATTTAAAAACAGTTGTATTTAATGTAAACCATTCTATTTTAGATGGAAGTGAAACTGTAATTAGTTGCGCTAGTTGTACTACAAACTGTCTAGCACCAATGGCAAAAACATTGAATGACAATTATGGAATTGTTACGGGAATCATGAGTACAATTCATGCTTATACAAATGACCAGAATACATTGGATGCGCCACATCCAAAAAATGATTTGAGAAGAGCCAGAGCCGCAGTGGCCAATATTGTACCCAATAGTACGGGAGCTGCAAAAGCAATTGGTTTAGTTTTACCGGAATTAAAAGGAAAATTAGATGGAGGTGCGCAGCGTGTGCCGGTAATTACAGGTTCACTGACAGAATTATATTCAATCTTAAACAAAACCGTAACTGTGGAAGAAATAAATACTGTCATGAAAGCAGCCAGTAACGAAAGTTTTGGTTACACGGAAGATGAGATTGTAAGTACGGATGTTATTGGAATCAGCTACGGATCTTTATTTGATGCTACTCAAACTAAAGTAATGACGATGGGGGATAAACAAATGGTTAAAACCGTAAGTTGGTACGATAATGAAATGAGTTATGTAAGTCAACTTGTTCGCACAGTAAAATACTTTGCACAGTTGATTTCGAAATAAAAATAATTATGTAAATGTCTTGGTTTTATCAAGACATTTTTTTTGTATTTATAATTCCAAATTAGAATGCATACAATTTCTTCCTATAATTTTTGCTGCAAAAAAACTTTGGTTCGAGTTGATTTTAATGTGCCGTTAGATGCTGATTTCAACATAATGGACGATTCGCGTTTGCGTGCTTCCATTCCAACAATAAAAAAAATAATTTCAGACGGCGGTAGTGTTATTTTGATGAGTCATTTGGGAAGGCCCAAAGGAGTTGTTTCTGAAAAATATTCTCTAAAGTATCTTGTGCAACATCTCAATAAATTAATAAACGAAGAATTGGGTTGCTCAATAAATTTATTTTTTGTAAACAATTGCATTGGCGAAAATGTAATTTCAAAATGCAATTCATTAAAAGAGAAGGAAGTTTTACTGCTCGAAAATCTCCGGTTTCATAAAGAAGAAGAAAGTGGCGATGAAATTTTTTCTAAACAATTAGCAGATTTGGGCGATGTATTTGTAAACGATGCTTTTGGCACAGCGCATCGGGCACATGCTTCTACAACAATTATTGCAAAACACTTTGCACCAGAAAATCGTTTTTTTGGATTTTTAATGGAAGCAGAAATTAAAAATGCTGAAAAAGTTTTGCATAAAGCCGAAAAACCATTTTGCGCAATTATTGGCGGAGCCAAGGTTTCAGACAAAATATTAATCATCGAAAATTTATTAGATCGTGTAACCGACATCATCATTGGTGGAGGAATGGCTTACACTTTTATAAAAGCACAAGGAGGTAAAATTGGAAATTCTTTGTGCGAAATAGATCGTTTGGAAACGGTAAAAAATATTTTATCAAAAGCAGCTGCAAAAAATGTTGTCATTCATTTACCAATAGATTCAATTATTGCAGATAAGTTTTCGAAGGATGCAGAAACTTCGGAGTCGGATAGCAACAATATTTCGGAAGAATGGATGGGATTGGATATTGGTTCAAAAGCCGCCGAACATTTTGGAAATGTAATTAAGAATTGCAAAACCATTTTATGGAATGGGCCAATGGGTGTTTTTGAAATGGAAAAATTTCAAAAAGGAACACTTTCAATTGCAAAAGCAGTTGCCGAAGCTACACAGCAAGGTTCTTTTTCCATTGTTGGTGGTGGCGATAGTATTGCTGCAGTAAATAAATTCGGCTTTGCTGATAAGGTAAGTTATGTTTCAACTGGCGGTGGAGCAATGTTGGAATATTTTGAAGGTAAAACCTTGCCCGGAATTGCTGCAATTAAGTCAATCTAAGTAAATTTTTGACTGATTGTCAGTAAAAAATGGATTGGCATGTTTTTTTCAATTCTAATTTTAACTTATAAAACAAAAAATATGAAACTTACAAAAAATGTAATCTTATTGGGAATTGGCGGTTTATTTCTGGTATTATGTTTTTGGGGATGCGGAGGCTATAACGGATTGGTTCGCCAAGATGAAACAGTAAAAAACATGTGGAATAATGTGCAAAGCACTTATCAGCGTAGAGCAGATCTTATTCCCAATTTGGTGAATGCTGTAAGAAGCGAAGCAACTTTTGAGCAACAAACACTTTTACAAACTGTAGAAGCAAGGTATAAAAATTTGGGTGGAATTAAAGTAGATCCTTCCAATCTTACACCGGAAAATATTCAAAAATTTCAAGCGGCACAAGGTGAACTAAGTGGTGCGTTGCAAAAATTAATGGTTGTTGTAGAAAATTATCCCAATTTAAAATCAAACGAAGGTTTTAGAAATCTACAAGTACAATTAGAAGGAACTGAAAATAGAATAAACACAGCAAGAAATGATTTCAACGGAGCAATTAATAATTACAATACAAGAGTTCGTTCTTTTCCGATGAACATATTTGCAGGCATGTTCAATTTTTCGGTAAAGGAAGGATTCAAAGCAAATGAAGGATCAGAAAATGCGCCGGTTATTCCAGAAAATATAATGGGTAAATAATGAATTTTTTCCCTTGGAAAAAAAAGGAATTCTTCTCCGCTGAAGAAAAAAATATAATTGCAACTGCAATTAGCAATGCCGAGCAAATGACAAGCGGCGAAGTTCGTGTGTTTGTAGAAAACCGTTGTAGCTACATGAATGCAATGGATCGGGCCACAGAACTTTTTGCCGAATTGGAAATGTATAAAACCGAAGCACGAAATGCGGTATTGTTATATATAGCAATAAAAGATAGACAGTTGGCAATTTATGGCGACGAAGGAATTCACCAAAAAGTAGGACAGGCTTTTTGGGAAAAAGAAATTCAGCAGCTAATTCAGCGGTTTGATAAAAATAATTATGCGGATGGCATTAAAGAAATTGTGTTGGATATTGGTGAAGTGCTTACAAAACATTTTCCTTACAATAAAAAAACAGATCGAAACGAATTATCTAATGAAATTATTTTCGGAAAATAAAAGGAAGTCGTTGTTAATTTTTCTTGGATTATTTTTTTCAGTTTGTGTTTTTTCACAAATTGAAAAAGCAATTCCCGAAAAATCGAACCCGCCAAAATTTGTAAATGATTTTGCTCGTTTACTTACTTCAGAACAAAAAGATTTTTTAGAACAAAAATTAATAGCTTTCGATGATAGCACATCAAATCAAGTTGCCATTATTATTGTTGAAAGTTTGAAAGGTTACGAAGCAAATGAATATGCAACTGCTTTGGGGAGAAAATGGGGTGTTGGTGGGAAAGAGTTTAATAATGGTGTAATCATCTTGGTTTCTACCGGAGCAAATGGAGAAAAGCGCGAAGTGTATCTTGCACCCGGATATGGTTTGGAAGGTGCAATTCCGGATATTACAGCAAAACAAATTATTGAAAATGAAATAATTCCCAATTTTAAAAATGGAGATTATTTCCGTGGTTTTAATAATGCAATCGATGCTATTGAAAAAGCCACAATTGGAGAATACAAAGCGCCGAAAAACTATTCAACTAAAAAAAACAAAAATAAAAGATCCGCGTTTGGAATGATTTTCTTGGTTTTAGTTTGGATTATACTTGGTTTTTTTGGCGGCGGAAGAGGAAGGGGAGGAATGTTTTCGAGAAGAGGGTACGGAAGTTTTGTTGGACCAACACTTTTAGGAAGTGCGTTGGGTGGTGGTGGATTTTCAAGTGGTAGCAGTGGTGGAGGTTTTGGAGGATTCGGCGGCGGAAGTTTTGGTGGCGGCGGATCGGGTGGAAGTTGGTAATGCTAAATTTTTATTTCCATTAAATTTGTTGAATGACGCGTATCTTTTTTCGGTATAAAAAATTACTCCTTCTGCTTTTTGTCTTTTTTGTTTCTACTTTTATTTACGCGCAACAAGTTTCCTTTGTTTATCTGCAAACTGAAAATCAACAACCATTTTATGTAAGAATGGGGGAGAAAATTATCAGTTCCACTTCTTCGGGTTATGTGCTTTTATCAAATTTAATTGACAGTACGTATACAATTAAAATTGGATTACAAGGAAACAAACCAAACGAAAAAGAGTATGAACTTACAATTCATAATAAAGATTTTGGGTTGCTGTTAAAAATTGATGAAAATAAAACATGGGTTTTATTCAATTTACAAACCAATGAATTAATTGAGCCTGTGCTTGCAAAAGAAACATTCATCATTAAATCAGAAAAAAGAACGGTGTCGGCATTTACAGAAATGCTTGCATTGGCGGCAGATGATTCTACATTAAAAGAGACGCAGGTTATTGTTCGTCAAGAAATAAAAAAAGAACCTGAAGTTGCAACTCAAAAATCAACACCGGAAATTTCAATTGAAAAACAAAAAACAGAAATTGTTCAACAATCGATTGTTGTTTTAATCAATACCGAAAAAGAAGAACCTTTTCAAAAATCCAGTGTTTCTCTTTTTGCTGAAAGTAATACCACGGAAGGATTTGGGCTTATTTTTTTTGATGAATATGCAAATGGGAAAATTGACACCATCAACATCTTAATAGAAAATAGCAAAATTAATTTATTCGCCAATTTAGAAAAACAGAGTCAAAAAAACGACGAAAAATTGTTTGTTGAAATTGCCCCAAAAGAAGAAGTTAAAATTGTTTCAGAAAAAAAGGATAGTGTAACTATTTCTCAAATTGAAAATAAAACGAATCGAGATAGTTGTACGCAAGTAGCGAACATGGATGATTTTATGTTGTTACGAAAATTAATGGCAAGCGAGTTGACCGACAGCAGCATGTTGCAAGTGGCTCAACAAAATATGAAGACAAAATGCTTTACTACAAATCAAGTTAAAAATTTAGGAACTTTATTTTTAACGGATGAGAATAAGTTCATTTTTTTTAAAAATTCATTTTTACATATTGTTGATTCTGAAAATTTTGCTACACTGCAATTGGAATTGAAAGAAGAAAAATATCTCAACTTATTGAAAACAATTTTTTAGTAAAACAATTTTCAATGCGCTATTTTATTGAAGTTGCATATTTGGGAACAAACTACAGTGGGTTTCAAGTTCAAAAAAATGCCAATACTATTCAAGCAGAAATAGAGAAAGCTTTTTTCATAATACGCAAACAAGAAGTAACACTTACTTGTTCCTCCAGAACCGATGCCGGAGTTCACGCACTTCAAAATTATTTTCACTTTGATGTTGATGGAAAAATTTCACCTAATTTTTTATATAACATTAATTCAGTTTTGCCAAACGATATTGTCGTTAAAAAAATAGTAGCGACGAAGAATGAATCTCATTGCCGGTTTGATGCGGATAGTCGAGAGTATAAATATTTCATTTATCAGCAAAAAAATCCGTTTTTAAAAGATCGAGCTTATTATTTTCCATTCAAATTAGATTTGGAAAAATTAAAAGAAGCAGCAGCTGTAATTAAAGAGTACACTGACTTTACTTCTTTTTCAAAAAAAAACACACAAGTAAAAACATTTAATTGTACCATTTATAAAAGCGAATGGTTGGTTGAAGATGGGTGTTTAATATATAATGTAAAAGGGAATCGTTTTTTAAGAGGCATGGTGCGTGCATTGGTAGCTACAATGTTGAAAGTAGGACGAGATAAAATTAGCATTGCACAGTTTCGCAAAATAATAGAATCGAAAGATTGCAAGCAAGCGCACTTTGCAGTTCCTGCTCAAGGATTGTTTTTAGTTGCTGTGAATTATCCCGAAAATACAATGCCGTAAAAAATATTATTTTTTAATAGTTAAGCCTGTATTGCGTTTCGTCATTTTGTTTATTATTTAGTTAAAAATAAATTAGGGTGTAAACTTTGAACTCCTACCTTTGCACCCCGTTAGAAAATAACGGAACAGATTTTTGAATAAGAAGGGCTCATTTTTTTATAGACTTGGAAGAAAATGCAGTTTATAAATTGGTCAATAAAATAAAACAGCATATATTTGCACCCCTTCAAAAAATAGAATAAGTTCTTAGAATAAAAATTAGTTTTTACGCCAAGTACTATAAAAAAAATATAGTCAAAAATTTTGGTGGTATTAATAAGGCTATTACCTTTGCACTCCCGTTTAAAAAATGGGACGGCAATAAACAGCCAAAAGATCTTTGAAAGTTGGAAAATAACAGCATCCCGATCAAGTATCGGGAACAGGTAAGTCAAGCAAAATAAATTCGAAATGACAAGTTAATTCTTGAGAATTAAAATGTCAGTATCAAACAATCTTTACAATGGAGAGTTTGATCCTGGC